>Ga0154308_1134_pt1 | contig 34695 bp, 26 predicted proteins | sample RifGroA2_FD_105602 | JGI IMG/M metagenome (GOLD analysis project Ga0154308, IMG submission 105602) | Bacteroidetes bacterium GWA2_32_17
ACTTGAACATTGTTAGTTGTTCGTTTGGCATTGAACATTTTTTATGGTTTCTTATCATTGGGTGAATAAAAAATGTAATATATTTGCTGTTGAGTAGTAACAATTTATTTTATACAGCAAACGGGATAAATTTCCGCATTTTATGAATACAAAAAGGTATAGAGGTATAAGGTATAGCCCAAAATCTCAAATACCAAATACCAAGTTTGGGACTTGGGGCTTGAGATTTGGAGCTTGGAATTTGAAATTTGGGGCTTGGGTACTTGGAACTTGGGTTCTGCGGGTTATACCCTATACCTTTATACCCTATACCTTAAACTCCAATGTAATAATTTAACCCGTTCAAAGTATAATAACCAATCTTCAAATTTCAAACTCCAGGGTTTTTACATAAGCAATCTTGGTATTTGGATTTTGGTATTTGTTAATTAGTGTCTTGCTCTATCGTAAACATCAACATCTTTTATTTCACTTTTGTTAATAACAAAACGTACCATTGTAATTTGTTTGTGAAATCCATAATTGCCTGCTGCACCTGGATTTATAAAAAGTAAATTGAATTTATTATCGTACATTATTCTTAAAATATGCGAATGCCCGGTAATTAATAATTTAGGTGGATTTTGTTTTAAAACTGGCAATAAATTTTTATTGTAATGTTGGGGATAACCACCAATGTGAGTAATTAAAGTATCAACACCTTCGCAATTAAATCTAATAAATTCAGGATATACATTGCGTACATTATGGTCGTCGATATTGCCATAAACACCCTTAAGTGGTTTGAATTTTGCAAGTTTATCGGCAGTTTCTATGTTCCCGAAATCACCTGCATGCCATATTTCATCGCAATTCGAAAAAAATGTGTAAACTACGTCATCAATATAATTATGAGTATCAGATAAAAGTCCTATTGTTTTCAAATTAATTAATTTTTTGATAAATGTAGTAGTTTTTTTAATTTCGCACAATTATATTGGTTTAGGGTTTGAAGTTTTTAGTTTCAAAGCTCCGAAGTATAGGTACGGGAGATGTTGTTAAAGACAACAAATTTTAGACTAAAAACCTGAAACCAAAAACTATAAGTTTTTAAATTATAAGCAAATGCATTTATTTTATAATTCAGTAATTTCCGACAACATAATTAATCTTAACGAAGAAGAATCGAAACATTGTATTCGCGTTTTAAGGTTAAAATCCAATGATATTGTTTGGGTTACTGATGGTAATGGTAAAATGTACAAAACTTCAATAATTGACGATAATAAAAATAAATGTGTTTTGAACATTATTGAAACAATTGATAATTATAATCAAAGAAAATATAAATTACATTTAGCAATTTCACCACTTCAGAATAGCGAAAGGTTAGAGTGGTTTGTCGAAAAAGCAACAGAATCGGGAATTGACGAAATTACTCCAATTTTGTGCGAGCATAGCGAACGAAAAAATATAAATGTCGAAAGACTTAAAAAAGTAGCGGTTTCGGCAATGAAGCAAAGCTTAAAAGCGTATTTACCCAAAATAAATCCATTAGTAAAATATAATGATTTTATTAAAAACGATTTTAATGGACTAAAAGGAATTGCATACTGTACAGATGAAAGACAACATATTACAGATTGGTATAAGAAAAATTCAGATTGTTTAATTTTAATTGGTCCCGAAGGCGATTTTTCGCAAAAAGAAATTGACTTTGCATTACAATATAAATATACAGTAATAAGCTTAGGAAATAGTAGGTTGCGAACCGAAACTGCAGCTATAACAGCGTGCATGGTTTTTAATTTTTTAAATAAAATGTAGGTTATACCAATTCTTAATTCAAAATAGCCCAATAGCTTTTTTTATCGTCAGTAGGTATTCTGTATTCTTCGCTTTTCCTGATTTTTTTAAAATTTTTTTAAATATCATATTGTAGTTAACAATAGTAAAAGCAATATATTCTTTGAACATAATCGTGCCATTTATACTATATTTGTGCCATATTCGTGCCATGCTGCTCTTTTATTTTATCGTTAAATCACATTTGTTATTTTATATTGCATTACCATTATTACTTTTTTGTTACATTTAGATTAATTCATCCAATTACATTACTATCATTACCTAATCGTTACATTTACGTTAATTCAATACATATATACTTTGATATGTTATAATTTGAGTTTTTATTTCTTTATGACCTCACCCCCAACCCCTCTCCAATTAGAGAGGGGAGTCAGAATAGTAAACTCAAATTATACCCTTTTGAAGTATACTAAAGCAGTTAAAAGAATTGCATTTGTCATTTTATATTGCATTACCAGCATTACCTTTTCGTTACATTTATATTAATTCATCCAATTACATTACGAGCATTACCTAATCGTTACATTTACGTTACTTTCAATACATATACTATTGATTTTCCTCTTCCCTGTGTTATAAAAATATTTTTTTCTACAATTTTAGATAATTCTAAATAAGCTGTTTTATTTGAAACAGAATTAATATTTTGATAATCTCTGTTACTAATGCTTTTTTGTTCTTTTACATATAATACTGCTTTTACTTGTCGTTCATTAAAATCCAATTTTTTTAAATATTCTTTGGTGTAAATATCTTTATTTAAAATTATTTCAAAACCACCGAAAGCTTCACGAAATAGCGGGGCAGGTAATCCTGCACTTATACTATTTTCTATTATCTTGATAGTACCTCTGCCCCAGGTTTCTATTAAACCTGCATTAAAGAATGTATTTGCTATTAATTCATTGCGGGGGATGGATGGATGAACATTTGAGAGACTTTCAACAGTAATTCCTTCGGGCAGTTTTCCTTCATTCCACAGAATTATTTTATCGGGATAAATTTTCATTTGTATATGTACGCCAGTGTAATCTTTATGAATAAGGGCATTTATTATGGCTTCACGCAATACTTCTTCAGGATATTCCAGCGTTTCTTTACGGTAAATACTTTCGTAATGAACAGGTGAAAGCAGGTATTTAACTTTAAGCAATTCAAGGACTTTTTCTAATTGAGTAAACAGGTTGCCTTCAATATCGTCAGTGCTAACAAGGTCGGTATCGCTCAGGAATTTTCCGATTTTCATAAAGGCACTAACGTAGAACTTACGGGTGTCTTTGCCGAACAGAAGAATAGCAGCCCTATTAGGTTTGAGCGAATTATCGAGTAATTTCAGTTTACTCAAAACCTGTTGTGAAGTTTCATTAACAATAGATGGAATGCGGTTTTTAGCAAGTTTTTTAAATTTCTCTATAGTCTTTATGTCAATATCACCTATGGTAGCACGTTCTTCGGGTTCGGCTTCCCATGTTCTGCCTGCCTTTTTAAGTAAAAAACGAGTAAGTTCCTTGCCTTTTAATTCTTGAGTGGTACTGCCGGTACGGATAAAATATTTACTATCAAATGATATTGGCGATTCATATTTTCCGACAGCTACTCTTATTACCTTTCTACCTTGTTTACTGATTTGCTGAACAGAAGCATAAATACCGAGTTTCTGGGAGATTTTATTAGGAAGATTTTCGAGTAAAATTTTAAAACGTGGAATACCAATAGGTTTACCTTTATCGTTAATACCGATAAGGATTTCTCCACCTTCAGCATTAGCAAAACCGCACAGAATTTTCATGTATTCATCTCTCCACGATTCTTTGTATTCGATATGTTGGTTTTCGGACATTTTTTTTATTTTAGGAAAAATGTGGTAACTCGCCTCCAAAGTTAACAAGAATAAATCAAAAGCAAAAATATAACTCAAGGAATAAGATTATCTTGGTTTATAAAATTTTTAAACAAGTAAATGTTTTGTATATTTTTTGCTTTTTTATGCGTTACATCTATTATTAATTTTCGTTTTTGCAATACTTTGGGCCACGTTCATTCCGTCTATTGCCGACGAAACAATTCCACCAGCATATCCAGCACCTTCACCACATGGATATAATCCTTTAATTTCGACATGTTCAAATGTTTCGCGATTTCGTGGAATGCGAATTGGCGACGACGTACGACTTTCAACTCCAATCATTATTGCATTTTCGTTAATAAAATCTTTTTCTCGTTGTCCGTAAATTTGCAATGCTTTGGAAATATTTTCTGACATAAATTTTGGTAACCAATTGTGCATTTCAGACGAATGTGTTCCTGATATATATGAAGATATAGGCAAATCGGAAGATTTCTTTTTTTGAATAAAATCAAGAATTCTTTGAGCTGGAGCCATTAATCCTCCTCCACCATTGTTAAATGCTAATTGTTCTAAATGCGATTGAAACTCAAGTCCTGCAAATACTCCAAACTTTTTAAATTCAGTTAAATCTTCGTTTTTTATTTCGCAAACAAATCCAGAGTTTGCAAAACCAGAGTTTCGTTTAGAAGCCGACATACCATTTACAACTATCTCATTTTCTGAAGTTGATGCAGGAACTATAACTCCACCCGGACACATACAAAATGAGTAAACTCCCTTTCCGTTAACTTGTTGTATAATGTTATAGGTTGCTGCAGGTAATAATTCAATTTTTGGATAATTGTGATATTGAATTTTGTTAATTATTTCTTGTGGGTTTTCAATTCTAACACCCATTGCAAAATCTTTAGACTCAAGTAAAATGTTTTTAGAAGCTAACATTTTATATACATCTTTTGCTGAATGCCCCGATGAAAGAACTAAATTTGTAGTTTTAAATATCGAACCATTGCTTAATTTTAAACCTTTTATTTTCCCTTTAACTATAATTATATCTACAACTTGAGTGTTAAAATGAAAAATTCCGCCAGCTTCAATAATTCTATTTCGAATATTTTCAATAACTTTTGGCAACTTATCTGAACCAATATGTGGATGTGCTTCGTACAATATATTTTCATTAGCACCGTGCAAATAAAATAATTCTAAAATTCTGTTTACGTTTCCACGTTTAGATGAACGGGTGTATAATTTCCCATCCGAAAAAGTTCCAGCACCGCCTTCGCCATAACAATAATTAGAATTTATGTTAATTTTATTGTTTTTGTACATTGTTGCAATATCACGTTTTCGCTGAAGTACATCTTGTCCACGTTCAAAAATAATTGGTTTTAATCCAAGTTCAATTAATCTTAATGCAGCAAATAATCCGGCTGGTCCAGCTCCAATAATTGCAACTTCTTTGGAATTTGTTATATTTTTAGGGTCAAAAATAATTTTTTCGGGTTTGTAATTGGGTTCATCTATTACAACAACAAATCTCAGTTGAACTTTAATATCGCGTTGACGAGCATCAATAGAATGCTTAACTAATTTGATATATGAAATTCTATTTTTACTAATTTTTAATATTTTTGATGCGTATTCTGTGTAATTATCAGTTTTTTGAGCATCAAAAGGCGAAAGAACTAAATCAATTTGTTTTAACATTATCCACTTCTGCGTTTGCCAAATTTGAAAATGCGAATGTCGCTTCCTTCAAAAGTAATAGAAAACATGAGCATTTTGCTGTTCATTCTTTCAATAGCTTGCGAAAATTGAGTGTTATCGGGAACAATAACATTATTAATTCCAACAACATACTTTAATTCAAGTGCAAATTTAAAATATTCGAGAAAGAAATCGGTACCAAAACCAACCTCATAATAGAAACTTGTTCGGCTTAAACGAATTTTTGGTTTATCTTCTTCTTTAATCTTTTTTTGAGCAGCTAAATCTATTTTAAAACTTGCACCGCCAACTAAATATGGTCGAAAATTAGTTAATCGCTTTCCTTTATATTCGAAAAGAAAAGGTAAATCGAGATAAGTTGACTCAATTTTCATTACATGAGAATAATAAACTTTTTTGGTAGTATCTATTATCCAATATGTTAAATTACGCTGCCCAAAATTTAAACCTGGTAAAAATCTTACAGCATAATAATTATGGAAATTAAAATTTGATACAATGTTTATATTAATTCCAACAAGTGGCGTATTTTCTATAGAGTATATTGAATCAATTGCATTTGTTAAAAAACGCCCCGAGTTATGAATTGTAAAATCCATTTGGTTTAAACCCAAAGCCATTCCAAAATGTAAAGGCAATTGGTCGTATTTAGGTAGGTTTAACGGTCTGGTTGTCTGAGCTTTTAAACCAGTTGAAATTAATAATAAAAATATAAATTTTAAGTACTTAAACATTTTTGAAATATAATTACAAATCTAACTATACAACTTTATTTTGACACAGATTGCACAAATTAACACGGATTTAAAACAATCTTTGATTGTTTTCTGTAAAAATCTGTGTAAAAAATCTGCGATAATCTGTAAATCTGTGACAAAAAAATCATAATATATCAGTGTAAATCAGCGTCTAATAAAAATATAAACAGATGAAAAATCTGCGATAATCTGTGAATATGTGGCGAAAATAAAATCATAAATATCTTGTAAATCAGTGTCTAACAAAATTATAAACATGTGAAAATAACCAATATAACTTTATTTTAATCTGCGATTTTAGTGTAATCTTCCGATAAATCGGAACAAGTTGTGGCATATATTTGTTTTTATAAATTTTAAATCTGACAAATAGTTAAAAACGAACTAATTCATAATTTATTTTGAAGCTGTATAAATTGTTGCAATTCCCATTGATAAAGTTTTAGCATTTACATTTATAAAACCTTGCGACGAGAGATTTTTTTTCATGTCGTTTACAGATGGGAATTGTTGAACGCTTTGAAATAAATACTTATAAGCAACTTTATTTTTTGAAAACATTTTTCCAAATGTTGGTAGAATATATTTAAAATAAAAATTAAAAAAATAACCAAATAAATTATTTTTTGGTTGCGAAAATTCAAGAATTAGTAATGTTCCATTTGAATTAAGTACCCTATAAAGTTCGGATAATCCTTTATTTAAATTTTCAAAGTTTCTAACTCCAAAGGCAACGGTAACAGCATCAAATGAATTGTTGGAAAATGGAATATTTTCAGCATCGTTTTGTTGCAATTCAATAATATGTTCTTTGTTAAGTTCCTTTATTTTTTTTTTGCCAATTTCGAGCATTTCTTTTGAAATGTCTATTCCAATAATTTTTTCGGGTTCTAATTTAAGCATTGCAATTGCCAAATCGCCGGTACCTGTTGCAACATCTAATATTTTTTTCGGACTTTTTATTGAAAGAATCTTTACCGACTTTTTTCGCCAGAGTTTGTCGGTATTTGCTGAAAGAAAATGATTTAGAAAGTCGTAAGATGGTGCAATGTCATTAAACAGCGACTCTACATTTACTTTATTTTTTTCAATAATTAGTTCTTTACTCAATGTGAATATTGTTTTACAAAATAAAAAAATTAGACATTTTTCAAATCAGATAGCGAGCAAAATCATTATCCTATATAGGTTAAATAGTGTCTGTCTATAAACTCTGTGTCTGATTCATAATGTTCGAGTTCAAGGCATTCGAAGTATTAAAAAATCAGGAGTTTACTGTAGTAAATGACTGTTTTTTAATACGAGAATAACGCAGAAATCGGACATTATGGACAGACACTAAATAAATATACTGTTCAATAAAAATGCCCAAAATTTAATACTAAATCAAATTTTCTAAAGCAGTATTATATTTTTTTTTAATGTCTTTAATAAACCCATAAGAAATATCGTCAATTCTTAATTCGCCTTTTGTAACATGACCAAGTGCCATAAACGGAATTTTTTGAGTTATCATATAATCAATAAATAAATCTTCGCAATTAGGATTAACAGATACAATTACACGACTTTGCGATTCGCCGAATAAAAAGGCATCTTCTCTTGTTTCTGCGTCTGTTGTAATATCGAATCCTAAATTATTTGATATTGACGATTCAATAAGTGCTGTAAATAAACCACCTTCAGAAATATCGTGAGCAGAGCTTATAAGTTTCTTTTTAATAACATTTGACACAACCTGCTGAACTTTATATTCCATTTCAATATCGAAATATGGGCAAGGCGAATTGGTTATTTTATGATATTTTAAAAGATATTCCGACGAAGCAATGTCTTCGATAACCGGTCCAATTAAAAATATCATGTCACCTTTATGCTTAAATGATAAAGATGTAATATTGCTATTGTCATCTATTATACCTAGCATACCAATGGTAGGAGTTGGAAAAATTGGTTCAACTGTTTTTCCAATTGTTGTTTGATTATAAAAGCTAACATTTCCGCCAGTTACAGGAGTTCCAAATTTTTCGCAAGCAATGCCCATTCCTTTTATTGCTTTAGAAAATTGCCAGAAAACTTCGGGATTATAAGGGTTTCCAAAATTTAAACAATTTGTTATTGCAACGGGTGTTCCACCCGAACAAACAATATTTCTTGCAGCTTCGGCAACTGCAATTGAAGTGCCTTTTTCAGGATCAGCCCATACATATCTTGAATTGCAATCAACAGTTAATGCAATAGCTTTATTTGTATCTTTAATATTTACAATTGCAGCATCTGATGGATAATTAGTTGACATATTACAAGTTCCTACCATTGAATCGTATTGTTCGTATATCCATTGTTTTGAAGCAATTGTAGGTTCTGAAATTAAAAATTCAGCAACTTCTCGTATATTTTCGGGTTCTTCTATTTGTTTAATGTTAAACTTTTTAAGTTGTTTAAAATAAGCCGGTTCTTTATTTTCTCGCTCGTAAACTGGTGCACCACCACCAAGCACCAATGAATCGGCAGGTACATCGGCAACTAATTTATTATGTTCATAAAACAGTAAACGGTCTTCTTTAATTACTTCGCCAATTATAGCACAATGTAAATCCCATTTTTTAAAAATATCTTCAACAATTTTTTCTTTTCCTTTGTTAACAACCACCAACATTCTTTCCTGCGATTCTGATAAAAGAATTTCCCATGCTTGCATATTTTTTTGTCGAAGTGGAACTTTATCAAGTTCTATTTTCATTCCGCATTTGCCTCGAGCCGACATTTCGGAAGTTGAACAAATAATTCCGGCTGCTCCCATATCTTGCATGCCAATAATTGCATCAGTTTCATTGAGTTCTAAGCTTGCCTCCAACAAAAGTTTTTCCATGAAAGGGTCGCCAACCTGAACGCTTGGAATATCATCGGCAGATTTTTCGTTTAAGTCGGCACTTGCAAATGTAGCACCGTGAATTCCATCTTTTCCTGTTGATGAACCAACAATATAAACTGGATTTCCAACCCCTTTTGCTGTTGCCGAAATAACTTTGTTTTTATTTACAATCCCAACCGACATTGCATTAACTAAAGGATTGGCATTATAACATTCGTCAAAATATACTTCGCCACCAACAACAGGAACTCCAAAAGCATTGCCATAATCGCCAATTCCTTTTACAATTCCTTTTAATAACCATTTTGTGCGGTCTAATTTTATATCGCCAAAACGTAAAGAGTTCAATTGTGCAATTGGACGAGCACCCATAGTGAAAATATCGCGGTTTATTCCACCAACACCTGTGGCAGCTCCCTGATATGGCTCAACTGCAGATGGGTGATTATGCGATTCAATTTTAAAGGCACAAGCTAATCCATCGCCAATATCAACTAAACCAGCATTTTCTTCACCTGCTTCAGCTAATAAATGTTTTCCTTTTCGTGGTAAAGTTTTTAACAGTTTAATAGAATTTTTGTATGATGCATGTTCCGACCACATTACCGAATAAATGCTTAACTCGGTAAAATTTGGAGTACGCCCCAAAAGTTTATTTATTTGTTTAAATTCCTCTGGTAATATACCAAGTTCTTTTGCTGTTTGTATATTTACTTTATTTTCAGTCATAATTATTTTTTTTCGTATAATTTCACAAAAGTATAAATTAAGATGCAATTTTGTAAACAAAGGCATAAATTTATTTTAAGAACCCTATTCGTGAAATTTATAATAAATATTTATGCCATTATTTTTACTTTAAATAACTCAATCTATTCTTTAAATAAATAATTAACTTACTATAATCATTTTCATTCCGTTTAAAATTATTTTGTTTTAACATTGCATTAATATTTATTATTATTGTGTTATGAATTTATTTCAAAAACATAAAATCTTTTTTCTGACTGTTATATTATTATTACCATCATTATTATATTCTCAAAATTCAAAAGTGCTTAATGATTCTATTATTGAAAAAGAAATTAAAAATTCAGGAAAATATTTATCTACAAATCCTGATTCAGCTTTAATTATTGCAAAAAAAGCATATTCAGATGCATTAATTCTAAAAAGCAAAAAAGTAGAATCTCATGCTCTTTATCAATTAGGAATTATTTATAAGACTTTAAGAAAATTTGATAAGGCAATTTATTTTCATGTCGAATCACTTAAAATTAAAAGAAAACTTAACGATAAAATAGAAATAGCCCGTTCATTAAATGCACTTGGAAATACTTTTTATGAAATGGGTAATTACTCAAAATCGCTAACTTTTTTCAAACACTCTTTTCGACTTAAACATTTAATAAAGGATGAAAAAGGTGCTGCAATTACTTTATTTAATATTGGAAATGTGTATTTAGACCAATCACAATTTGATACTGCATTAATAAATTTTAATAAAGCACTAAGTGTTTTTGATAATCTCAATTTTGAACAAGGTAAAGCATCATGTTTTAATTCAATAGGCATTATTTATGAATCGCTTGAAGACTATGAAAAAGCACTTTCGTATTATCAGAAATCATTAGATATTGAAACTAAAGACGATAATTATGTGGGTATGATTAATGCATATAACAATATTGGTAATATATACAGCATTGGTGGTATGCAACAAAATTCACTGAATTTTTATAAAAATGCCTTAAACTACAGTGAGCAAATAAATGACACTGAAAATATTGCTAATGCACTAAAGAATATAGGATTAATTTATACTTTTAGAAACGAATTTATAAATGCAAATAACCATTTTATAAGGGCAAAAAAACTTTCCTCCCAAATAAAAAGCAAAGAACTGGAAATAAATGTTTTTCATGCTATTGGTTATAGTTATACGTTTCAGGGAAAATGCGATTCGGCTGTTTATTATTTAAAAAAGAGTCTTGAAAATGCGATAAAAATTAATTACAATAATGTTATAGCCGATGACTATATAATGTTGGCTCATGCTAATATGTGTGCAGGTAATCAAAATGAAGCTTTCGATTATTACCAGAAATATAATCACGAAAATGATAAATTAATTAATGAATTAAATAAAACAAAACTCCAACTAACAAATGTAAAAGAATATAGTCGGATTAATCTTGAGCAAAATCTCGCTCAAATTTTAAAATTAAAAATGAAAAGTGACAGAGAATATTTTATTCTTATCTTTGTTATAATAATGTTCACTGCCATTGTTGTTTTTCTGTTTTACAGGAAAAAGAATTTGAATTTGAAATATAAAAACTTAGAATTACAGCAAAAATTTCTACAAGCACAAATGAACCCTCATTTTATTCATAATACTTTAGCTTCAATTGAAGGACATTTGTATAAAAATAAACCCGAAGAAACTTCAATATATATATCAGAATTTTCGCATTTAATCAGAAATATTCTTGAAAGTTCAAGAAAAAATTTTATTTCTTTGCAAACCGAACTCAAAATGTTACAACAATATGTAAATTTACAGAAATTGCGTTACGGTGAATTGTTCACCTGCCAATTTAATGTTGATGCATCAATTAATCAGGAATCTGTTTGCATACCACCAATGTTAGTTCAACCTATTATTGAAAATTGTATTGAACATGCTTTTTCGGGAGTAAATTACAAGGGTGAAATTATTGTTAAAGTACAAAAAAATAATAATGTTTTATGTATTGAGATTTGCGACAACGGTACTGGAATTTCACAACTTGATGAAACAAAGTCAAAAAAATCAGATTGCATGCAACTTTCCCATAAAATTATAGCAGAAAGATTAGCTTCCATGTCTAATCGAAAAACAAAGTACAAAATCGCAATCAATAATTATTGCCTGCCTCCAAATAATACAGGTACAAAAATTAAAATTAACTTACCTTTTAAATTACTTAATCAAATAAAAAAAAATGAACAACAAACAATAAACATTTTTTGAACTTTTTTAAACATAGAACAATGCAGTTGGCAGTGAACAGTGAACAGTAAACAGTGAACAGTAAACAGTAAACAGTAAACAGTGAACAGTAAACAGTAAACTTTTTGAACTTTTTTGAACAATAAACTTCATTATGTTAAGAACAATAATAATAGAAGACGAAGAAAACGTTAAAATTAGCATCGAGAAAAAACTTGTACAGTTTTGCCCCGAAATAAATTTAATTGGCTGGGCTACCAATGTGAAAAATGCTATTTCTCTTATTTCTGAAACAAAACCCGAACTTGTTTTGCTCGATATTAAATTACCCGATGGTACTGGTTTCGATATTTTAAAAACGATAAAACCGGTTAATTTTAAATTAATTTTTCTTACTGCTTATAACGAATATGCTACAGAAGCTTTTCGTTTTAGTGCCATTGATTATTTAGTAAAGCCCATTCAGATTGAAGAACTTAAAAATGCTATTTCAAAGGCCACCCAAACAATAAATTTACAAAGTATTGAGGGCCGGTTAGATACTTTATTTAACAATATAAATAATCTTTCTAAAAAAGAAAAACGCCTTGTTCTTTTTACCTGCGAAAACATTAGAGTTGTTGAACTTAATGAAATAATACGCCTCGAAGCCGATGTTAATTATACCCGCTTTTATTTAACCGACCAAAAAGTAATTTTAGTTTCCAAAACATTAAAAGAATACGATGAAATGTTATGTTCCTATAACTTTTTCCGCTCACACAAATCGCATCTTATTAATATGGATTATTTTAAATCGTTTGAAAAAGCCGATGGTGGTTATATTTTGTTAAAAGATAATGCACAAATTCCCTTATCGGTCAGAAATAAAGATAATATGTTGGAATTATTAAAAAAAATGTAATTTTATGGAAAAAATAGCCACAGATTCACAGATTAAAATTAAACAATTAAATAACTATGTATAACAATAAACTTTTTTAAACAATAATAAATAATAAATTGTAATTGAACTTTTTTAAACTTTAAATTTTAATAATGATATTTGCAAGATACTATAATAATGTACTCACCGGTAACCTTGTAAACGAGGCGATGTTCTTTGGTAATTCGTCTGCTCCAGCATCCTTTCAGGTCGTACTTGAGCGGTTCGGGCTTGCCGATACCTTCAAAAGGCTTGGTTTGAATATCCTCAATAAGTTGCTTGATATGCCGGCTAACTTTCTTGTTCGTCTTTTTCCAGTCATTGTATTCTTTCAGAGCATCTTTTTGAAAAATAATTTCCCGCATATTACTTACAGGTCATTGAGGTTAACAGTAACCATGTTCTTACCTTTTTCCACATCTTTTATGCGACTGAGCAACATCTTGCGGTTGGCTTCGCTCGCAAGAAGATACTCTGTTTCGTCCATTTCCGCCTCTACCGTGATAAAAAGATCTTTATCTCTGAACAAGGTCTTTAACGCATTAATAAAATCAACTGAAAGTTCGTTTGCTTTAATATGGTATGCTGTAGTCATAATGAATATTTTTTTTACAAATATACAAATTATTAACCATTATATTAAATTTATATGAAAAATCCTAATTTCTTAACAAAAAACATTTTAAGGTTTACAACTTTTAACTTTATAAATTTTAAACTAAATAACAATATGAAAACAAAACTTTTAACAACAATTTTATTTGTTATACTAATTTTTGGTTTAGTATTAAATGCAAATGCTGCTGATCGCTATTGGGTTGGAGGAACAGATACATGGGATGCAACTGCTGGCACAAAATGGGCAACTACTTCTGGAGGAGTTGGGGGTGCGGCTGTTCCTACTAGTTCTGATGATGTATTTTTTGATTCGGCAAGTGGAGCAGTTACAGTAACTTTGAGTCAGGTTAATATGTTATGTAAAAATGCTGATTTCACTGGATTTACAGGAACTTTTGCAGGAAATCAGCCTTTAAACATTTGGGGAACATTACTTACTTTTGGTTCAAATATGACAATGAATTTTACTGGTGTTATTTCTTTTCATATTACATCTGGAACTTGCATAATCACTTCAAATGGAATAACTCTTCACTCTATTTTAAGAACTACTCAAGGTGGTAGTGAAATATATCAATTAGCCGATGATTTAATAACGACAAGTTCTATTGAGATACCTTATGGAACCTTTAATGCCAATAATAAAAACGTAACTTGTGCATCTTTTAATTCTTCATATTCCTCTACTCGCACCATCATTATGGGTTCAGGAACTTGGGAGCTTACAGGAACTGGAACTGTTTGGGATTGCACAGACACAACAAATTTAACTTTAAATTGCGGTACTTCTACAATAAAAATTACAGATGTTTCAAATTATACTAATAGTTTTAAAGGAGGAGGAGAAACTTATTATGATCTTTGGTTTGATAGAGGAACTGCTATAGGTGGCAATCGTATTTACAATTCAAATACTTTTAATAATATTAAAGATATTGGAACAAATGCTCACGCATTTTTCTTTGAAGATGGAACAAACCAAACTATAACTTCTTCAACAATTAGTGGAAGTACAGGAAATTTGATAGTTTTGCAAGGAACATCTGCAGCAGGTTGGACTATTTCTTGTGCCTCAGGAACAATTACAGTAGATTATTGTGATATTTCATATTCAACAGCAACAGGCGGTGCAACATTTAATGCAACAAATTCAACAGATGGAGGAAATAATACTGGTTGGATATTTACAACTACAGACGTTCAACCACCATCAACTCAAAATACTTCTATCTGCGGCCCCGGCACCCTTTCCCTCACCGCCTCCGGTGCCGATAGCAGCGAAATTTACAATTGGTACGATAGCCCTATTGCAGGAACCCTTTTATTATCAGATACTGCACATACTATTGGTTATATTTCTACTTACACAGTAAATTTAATTGCAACTGATACGTTTTGGGTTGCTATAGATTCGGCAGGTTACGAAAGTGTAAGAGTGCCTGCCATTGGTTTTGTTTTCTCGCCCGGGCAAACCGTAACCGATACAATAAACAAATTCATTCACGATGGCCGCGACTGCCAGAATTACCCCATTGTAAAAATCGGCAACCAGTGGTGGATGGCAGAGAACCTGAATGCTGCAAAATACAGAGATGGTTCGGTAATACCAAATGTAACAAATGTTACAACATGGAGTAATTTGACCACAGGAGCGTTGTGTTACTACAATAATGATTCTTCTTTATATGCAGAGACATATAGCTCGCTATACAACTGGTATGCAGTAAACGACAACCGCAAAATTGCTCCGGTTGGCTGGCACGTAGCTACTGATTCGGAATGGAACATTATGGAAAAATACCTTGATAATACAGTAGATACTATTGCCACGGGTTGGGTAGGCACTGATATCGGCGGCAAACTTAAAGAAACCGGCACAACGCACTGGGCAAGCCCAAACACAGGTGCCACCAATAGCAGCGGTTTCACATCCCTTCCGGGCGGCCAACGCAGTTACGTTGGCTCGTTCTACGATGCCGGCCAAGTCGGCAACTGGTGGTCGGCTACGGAGTTCTCTGTTACGTACGCTTGGCTTCGGGGTTGGAGTTACAGCCTCGCTACCGTGTACAGGGGCACCAACTATAAGACGTACGGCTTTAGCGTTCGTTGCGTTAAAAACACCTGCAACGATGTTGCGGTTACCGTTGATACCACAGTCTGTCATGGCGGTTCCGTATCGATAGGCTCAAGTATTTACGATTCTACAGGTACATATATCGATACTTTGCTTACTTCACTTGGTTGCGATAGTATTGTTACGACAAATCTAACTGTTGTAAATATTGCAGATATTTCTAATGTAAACCTTCAAAATGGCCTTGTTGCATATTATCCCTTCAACGGTAACGCAAATGATGAAAGCGGAAATGGGAATGACGGTACTGTAAACGGTGCTACGCTTACAACTGATAGGTTTGGGAATGCTGGGAAGGCGTATAGTTTTGATGGGGTTAGTAATTCAATAGATAATTCAACTATTACTAATTTGACTTCAGTTCAGACTAAAACAGCATGGATTAAACCTTATACAGTTGCAGGTGGTTCGAATTTATACATCATAGATGAAGGTGGAAATAATAATTGGATGCAATTATATGATGTTGATTTTGATAGTAAGTTAGAATTAAAAGCAGGTTCTGTTCCTCCTAATGTAGTTGAAAGTGATTTTGAATTTATTCAATCTGACACATGGTATTTTGTTGCTGTTACACAAGATGTAAATAATGTAATGAAGTTGTATGTAAATGGAGTCCTTGATTATACTGGCACTGTAAATTCTGTGTCATCACCTCTTATCACAATTGGTAAATTCAGTAATAATTCTTGTTATTTTAACGGTATAATTGACGACATCCGCATATACAACCGGGCATTAAACGCCCAGGAAATACAAGCATTATACGAAGAGCAAAATCCCATGATTTTTACCTCCGAATGCCACGATTTGAATGATAACCAGATACCGCAGGGATGGACATTTGAAGAAGCTTTAGCTACTGCAAATATTTCGGGTGGAAAAATGAATGCTTTTGTTACTAATGCTGAAGGTCGTTTAAGCAGAGAAGGAATTATACCGGATAATACAAGTAAAGTTGTTCTTGAATGGGATGGAGACAATATGGCTTCAACCTGGGGTAGGTCATCCCATGTAAAAATGGATCTCCCGAATGGGAATCGCCTTTGGTTAAGTAATTTCACATCAGGAGTTGATGGGCCGGATTCGTATGTCAATATTATACTTGCAAACTCTTCAGATACATATATAGACACATTGATATTAAAGGCTCCTTTTTCATTTGTAGCTGCTCAATATCATTATAAGGTTTTTCTTTCTTCAGATTCTGTTGGATATTGTGCTACGAATATTTCTGATCAAACTATTTTATTTAATTATAATCTGTCTCTTGTAAATGAAGGAATTGTTTTCCCATTAGATTCAGTTGTAAAAATTACATTTTTAGTTGGTGCAACTACCGATAACAGTAACTGGCTCGATAACCCTTGTATAACTATTTACCAAAAATCTGTTATTTCTGTTTCAATATCCAATGATACTATTTGTTCAGGTACATCTTCCACTTTAGAAATAATTAACTCCCAACCCGGCATTAGTTACCAGCTGTTAGCATTTGGCGATACTTATCATTTACCACAAATTGGAAATTCAGATACTTTAAACTTCAATATTTCCGGTTTGTCGGGTCTGGTTCCTTTTACAATTTCTGCTATAGATACAGCAACGGGGTGTAATATAGTGCTTGATACTGTACTTAATGTTTTCTTTGCTCCTGCTGTTTCAGTTAACCTTGGCCCCGACCGCAACATTTGCGCAGGACAAACGGTAACATTAGATGCCGGTTTACATCAGCAATACCATTGGAATAACGGTTCATCAACAGCATGGATTACCGTACAACCTGCGGTAACCACAACATATTCAGTAACTGTTACCGATAATGGTTGCACTGCAACTGATAGTGTAATTGTAAATGTTTCTACTGCCAATTGTATTTCGCTTACTACATCATCAACACCAACCAACTGTGCCGATTCAACCGGAACAGCCACTGCGGTTCCAACAGGTGGTACAACACCCTATTCGTTCCAGTGGACAAGTGGAGATACACTTGCAACAGCATTAAATTTAGCTGCCGGTATTTATGGTGTAACAGTTACTGATGCTGCTGGTAATATGTCCTATAGTTTTGCAACAGTAGGAACAAGTTCGGGTCCTGTTATAAATCCTACGGTTACTAATGTGCTATGTTATGGAGGGAGTACTGGCAATATTGCTATAAGTGTATCTGGAGGTAGTTTTCCATATCAGTTTTTATGGTCAAATGGCGATACAACACAAAATATATCAAATCTTGTTGCAGGTTCTTATGATATTCAGGTTAAAGATGCAGCTAATTGTATTTCTGTTTTAATTATTGCAGTAAACCAACCCCAGCCACTTGCCGTAAATGTTACAACTACAACTGCAGCATGTAGCGGAAGTAATGGTTCAGCAACTGTCTGGATAATGGGTGGTACAACTCCCTATACAATAAACTGGTCAACTGGAGAACATACTAACGTTGTAACCGGATTATCGGCAGGAAGTTATTCTGTTACAATTATTGATGGCAATGGCTGTGTTTCAAACACGAATACAAATGTTGTTATTGAAAATGTAAATGCTCCGGTAATAACATTAGATTCAATTGTTAATGCAAATTGCAGTTCAAGCAACGGTTCAATTTATGTTTCAGTTTCCGGTGGCAGTTTGCCTTATACTTTTAACTGGACAGGCGGTTTTGCAACTGAAGATTTAACAAATGCCCCAACTGGTATTTACGATTTACAGGTAACCGATAATGCTGGTTGTATTGGAATGTACAGTGGACAAATAGAAATGGTACTTCCTCAAATTCAGCCAATATGTATGGTTACTGTTGATTCGGCTACAGGAACAAATTTAGTGGTTTGGGAAAAAGTTGCTTCTTCGGGAATTGATTATTACAAAATATACAGGGAATCGTCTATGCCAAATCAATATTTATTAGTTGATACTGTTCATTATGCATCAATGAGTGAGTTTACCGACCCTGTAGCAAATCCATTTGTACGTTCATGGAGATATAAAATTTCAGCCGTTGATATGTGCGGAAATGAATCTCCCTTAAGCGATTTACACAAAACCATTCACTTAACAGTTAATGAGGGTATGGGAAATTCATATAATTTAATTTGGGATGATTACGAAGGATTTCCGTATTATACATTTTATGTTAACCGCCACACTAATGCTTTAGGTTGGATAATATTGGATTCGCTACCAAATACTTTACATTCATTTACAAATGTACCACCAACGCAGGGAGGATTAAAATATCTTGTTACAGTAAAATCACCAAACGATTGCGTACCCACAAGCGAAAATAAAGCTAATGGTGGACCATACTCGCATGCACACAGTAATATGGAAGATGTGGAAATGATTTTAAATATTGAGTATAATGTTGAAACAAATGAAATAATAATTTATCCGAATCCATTTTCACAAAGTACTACAATAGCAATTCCCGATTTACAAATTCCAAATTCCAAATTCCAAGTTTCAAATTCCAAGGTCGAAATCACAATAACAGATGTAACGGGTAAAACAGTACGCACAATCACAAATCCTCAAACCCCCGGCAACCGCTCGCATCTTGCGAGTGGTTACAATGACGCACAATTTGTTATTGAACGAGGCAACCTAAAACCCGGCATTTACTTCGTAGAGTTAAGGGGCGATAAGGTTTATAGGGGAAAGTTAATTATCGAATAATTTTTTTCAACTTTCCAAAAGTTTAAAACTTTTGGTAAGTTTTAAAAATAAATATAACTAATTTAGACCTTAAGGTTTAAAAAACCTTAAGGTCTTTAATAAAAAAAAAATTAAAAAATGAAACAACCCAATCTCGAATACGATAAATATTATCACATTTATAACAAGGGACGACGTGGAGAAAATTTATTTCATGAAAATATTAATTACGAGTACTTTTTGGAATTGTATCAAAAACATATTTCAAATATATGTAAAACTTATGCTTGGGCTTTGTTAGGAAATCATTTTCATTTATTAGTAAAAACTATTGGTATCGAAACAAAAAAACCTTTACATCAATATTTTTCTAATTTATTTAACGCTTATACAAAAGCAATTAATAAAAAATATAACAGATACGGACCATTATTTAATAGTCCCTTTAAAAGAATTGAAATAACAAGCGAAACTTATTTTAAAAACCTTATATATTATATACACTATAATCCTGTTCATCATAATTTTGTTGATAATATTGACAAATACCCATGGACTTCTTATAATTCAATAATTTCCAATAATTCAACTATTATAGAACGAAATGAAGTTTTAAACTGGTTTAATAATGATATTAACGAATTTATTGAATTTCATAAAATTAAATCCGACTTTAATAAAATTAAAAATATTATAATCGAATAAATATAAATAAATATTAGACCTTAAGGTTTAAAAAAACTTAAGGTCTTAATTTTATTATTATATTTTTTTTTATTATCATTACAAATTATATTAAAAATTTGTAATGAGGTTTATTTTTTTGATAATAAGTTTATTAGCTATAATTCAGAATGTTTTTTCTACTAAAAAAGATAGTCTGTTTTTTGCACTAAAGAGCGAAAAAAATCAAAATAACATTGTTGACATTTACAATAAGCTTTCAAAAGAATATAAATCTTTAAATCCCGATTCGTCATTATTTTATATTAAAAAAGCATATAATTTATCAGTAAAATTAAAATATGTAAAAGGTGAAGCAGATGCGAGTTATAATTATGGAACTTTTTATAAAAGAAATTCAAATATTGATTCTTCATTATTTTGGTTTGAAAATGCGTTTGTGAAGCAGTCTGCATATAAAGATACAATTGAAATATCCAGAGCTCTTTCTGCCATTGGTAGTATTTATTCAGAAAAAAGTGATTACACAAATGCAATAAAATATTTTAAAAAAAGTCTTTCATTTAGAAAGCTTACAAATGATAAAAAAGGAATAGGTATTATTTTATTTAATATAGGAAATGCATATTACTCAGTTAAAAATTACAAAATTGCCCTTGAAAATGTAACAAAAGCTATAGATATTTTTACTGAAATAGACTATAAATCAGGGCTTGCTTCTTGCTTAAATTTCATTGGAATACTATATGCAGACTGGGGAAATAACGATTTAGCATTAAAGTCATTTACTGATGCGTTAAAAATTGAAGAAAATAAAGTTACACAAATAGATTTATATAATAATATTGGTAATGTGTATGTTAATTTGCAAAATTTTGACACAGCATTTTCAAAATATTCAAAAGCTTATTTATTGAGTAAAGAGGATGAAAATTTATCGAAGCAAGCAGAATCTCTTAAAAATTTAGGATTAGTTTCTATAGATATGGGTAACAATGTTCAATCTAACCAGTATCTTAAAAACGCTTTATTGATTTCTGAAAAAATTCAATCAAAAGAATTAGAGGCATCCATTTTATCTTCATTTGGTTATAGTTTACTTTTTCAACAACAATGTAAAAATAGTCTTAGTTACTTATTGAAAAGTCAGGAAATAGCAAATGAATATAATTTACAAGATTTAACTTCAAAGAATTATATATTTATTTCTGAAGCTTATACGTGCATAGGTGAAGGTGCAAAAGCAAAAGAATATTACAAAAAACATGACGAAGCCCAAAATCAAAATAATAAAGAACTGAATGACTTAAGTATAAAATATGAAACCGAAAAACAAGATAAGGAAATTCAACTTTTAAATAAACAAAAACAATTAGGCGAAGAACAGCTTAAAACTAAAACAGCAGAGTCGAAAACACAGCGAATTATAATTTTTGCAGCATTTTTCTTTATTTTGATATTTATAATTTCAATAATTTTAATTGCACGACAATACAGGCAAAAACGAAAAGCAAACGAATTACTTGCATCGCAAAACAAACAAATTGTACAACAAAATGAAGAAATAACATTACAAAGAGATAAACTTACTGAACAAAAGATAGAAATAGAGGCATCAATAAATTATGCTTTACGCATTCAACGTGCTGTTTTACCAATAGAAAATGATTCTGCTGAACACATGTTGGGAGAATATTTTCTGATTTTTAAACCAAAGTATATTGTTGCAGGCGACTTTTTTTGGACTACTCAAATAACAACAATGGGGCATGCCACCTTGTTAATTGTTGCAGTAGCCGATTGTACCGGACATGGCGTACCTGGAGCTTTTATGTCAATGTTAGGTGTTTCATTTTTAAATGAAATAGTTAGAAAATCGGATGTTACTCAAGCAAATCAGGTACTTAATCATTTACGTCTATACATTATTGATACTCTGAAACAAAAAGGGATTTCGGGTGAACAGAAAGACGGGATGGATATGTCGTTATGTGTAATTAATGTTAAAACATTAGAATTACAATTTGCCGGAGCAAATAATCCGTTGTATATTATCCGTAATTCAAACCTTAAGGTTTTGGAGCAAGGTAATAAACTTTCAGAAATTCAAAACCTTAAGGTTTTTGATAATATAGAAGAAATAAAAGGCGACAAAATGCCTGTGTCAATTTATGAGAAAATGAACGATTTTACTAATCATATTGTTAATTTGAAAACTGGTGATAGAATTTATATGTTTTCAGACGGATTTGCCGACCAGTTTGGAGGTGTAAAAGGGAAGAAATTTATGTATAAGCCATTTAAACGATTAATAGCAGAAACTTCTAATTTACCGATAAAAGAGCAAGGAAATCATCTCGAAAAAGTTCTTTCTGAATGGACTGAACATAAAGATATTAATACAGGCACTTCTTATGAACAAACAGATGATATAACTGTTTTTGGATTAGAGTTAATGAATGGAAAATATATCACCTAATTTATTTTTGATTTTACAAATAAATTAAAAATGCCAAATAGTGTTGATGTTGTTACTTTTTTATCATTGTCATTTCCAATCTTTGATATTCGTTCGCCCATTGAGTTTGACAAAGGACATATACCAAATTCAATTAATTTACCATTATTCACAAACGAAGAACGTGCAATTGTTGGAACTGCATATTTTAAAAAAGGCAGCAGCGAAGCAATTAAAATCGGATTAGAAAAAGTTCAATCTAAACTTGTTAATTTTATTGAAAGCGTTAACAATTTTACTTTCGATAAAAATATTAGAATACATTGCTGGCGTGGTGGTTTACGTAGTCAAAATATGGTATGGCTACTCGAAATGGCTGGATATAATGTTTATTTACTTAACGGCGGATATAAAAGTTATAGAAATTATGTTTTAAAATATTTTGAAAATAAATTTCCTATAATTGTAATTGGAGGTATGACAGGAGTTGGCAAAACAGAGATTCTTAATCTTTTAAAATTTAATGGCGAACAAGTTGTTGATTTTGAATCACTATTGTCCGATTAAAAAATTAAAATAGGCGAAAAAGAAAAAGCTGAATATTATTTTCTAAAAAATGACAGTCTGTCTAAACAACTATATAATGAAGAAAATACTAATTCAGTCAGTGCCATGAGAACTCAGTTTGAAACAGAAAAAAAATGGTTATAAAAAGATTAAGTTTAAATATATACATTGTTTTTGTAAATTTTTATGTAAATTTGAACTCAAACATTTATTTTTTTTTAACTTTTATATATGATTAACAACGACTTGAGTTATTTTTTCGAACCAAAATCTGTTGCCTTAATTGGTGCATCTGTTAAAGAATTATCCATTGGAAATGTAATTATAAAAAATTTACTTCATTATGGATATACTGGTCCAATTTATCCGATAAATCCAAAAGTTGATAATATTCGTGGGTTAAAGGCATATCCATCTATTCTTGATGTTCCTGGCGAAGTTGATTTAGTGAACATTGTTATACCACCCACCATGGTTCCCGAAGAAGTCGAAAATTGCGGTAAAAAAGGCGTTAAAGCAATAATAATAAATACTGCGGGCTTTAAAGAAATGGGCGAAAATGGAAAAAAACTTGAAGATGATTTTATGGCTCGGGCAAAAAAATACGGAATTAGAATTATTGGTCCAAATTGCCAGGGAACAATTAATTCTGACCCTAAATTTAAAACATATTGCAACTTTACTTTCACTTTCCCCGAAGATGGCTTTATTTCTATTGTTGCTCAAAGCGGTGGGGTTGGTGCTGTTATTATGCAGGCATTTTACGATTGGGGAATTGGTATTCGAATGTACACTTCAAACGGCAACGCATCCGATGTTTCTATTCCCGAGATTATTCGTTATTATGGCAACGACGAAAAAACACGTGCTATTGTGCTTTATGTCGAAAGTCTTACTAATCCTAAAGAATTTATGGAAATTGCTTCTGAAGTTACTGCAAAAAAACCAATTCTTGCAATGACTGCCGGAAGAACCGACAAAGGTGCCGAAGCTTCACGCTCGCATATTGGCGGATTATCCGGAAGTATATCAATGGAAGTGGTTTTTAAAAAAGTTGGAATTTTATCTTTTAATAATCTCGAAGATTTATGTAACGCTGCTGTCGCTTTTGCTTATCAACCAATTCCAAAAGGAAATAAAGTTGGTGTTATTACAAATACTGGCGGACCTGCTGTTATAGCAATTGATGAATTATCAAGCAACGGATTAGAAATTCCGCAGTTATCACAAAGTGCAAAAGATATTTTGAAAACTACAATGCTCGAACAGGCATCAATAAATAATCCTCTTGATGTTGTTGCTACAGCTTGTGCATCTCACTTTAAAAGTGCATTTGAAGTAATGCTTAATGAAAAAAATATAGACAGCGTTTATGTGAACTTTGTTACACCTCCTTTTGTTGATTGCGAAAGCGTTGCCCGTGAGTTTGCAGAAGCATCAAAGAAAAACTTAAAGCCAATTGTTTGTAATTATATGACAGATAAGAAAAAATGGTACGAAACTTCAAATATTTTAAAAAAAGGATTTATCCCCTGTTTCGATTTTGCAGAGACTGCCGCAAAAGCTCTATCAGCAATGGTAAAATATCATTATTTACGCTCAAAAGATAAAGGGGAAATTAATAATTATACCGACACAAAACCAAATATTGCACACCAAATAATAGAGAATGCAAAATCTGAAAAACGAGAAGTATTAACAGCATTTGAAGTATATTCAATATTAAATTCATACAATATTCCACTTTCCGACTGGGCTGTAGTAAAAAATTCTGACGAAGCAATAATTACTTCAAATAAAATTGGCTTCCCTGTTGTTATTAAAGCCGATTCCGACCAAATAATACATAAAAGCGATGTAGGTGGTGTTGTGTTAAATGTTTGTAACAATGAGCAGGTTATAAAAGTAGTTCAAGAAATGCAACAAAAATTTAAGGTAAATAATTTAAAATTCTTTATTCAAAAACAACAACTAAAGGCACTCGAATTGATTGTGGGAGCTAAAAAAGAGCAAGGATTAGGACATGTAATTATGTTTGGTTTGGGAGGAATATTTGTCGAAATTTTTAAAGATGTTACATTTAATATTACACCTGTTTCAAATACCGAAGCAAATGAAATGCTCGATAATATTAAAGCTGTAAAATTAATTAATGGTTATAGAGGAAGCGAAGGTGTAAATAAAAATATGTTGGCTGATGTTTTACAACGTGTATCAAAATTAGTTACCGAAAACCCCGAAATAAAAGAATTAGATATTAATCCTATATTTGCATATAAAGATAAAGTTTGTGCAGTTGATGCTAGAATAATTTTATAAACGTAAAACAATAAACAGTAAACGTTAAACAATGAACAGTGAACAAAAAACGATAAATAAATATGGATAAAAAATCAAGTTCTATTGGCATTATTGGATTAGGTCCTATTGGACAAACATTAGCTGTACACTTTGTTGAAGCTAATTGCGAAGTTGCTATTACCGACCTCGATCGCGAGAAGTTAAGTTTAATCCGAAATAATGGTATTGAATTAATCGGAAAAATTGAGAAAAAGGCATATTTTAAACATGTTTACAATTCAATTGCTGAACTTCTTGAGCATGATTTTGAATTATTAATTTGTGCAGTAAAAGCATATCATGTTGATGGCATTTTAGATGAACTTGAAAAAAGCAAAAAGAAAGATTTATTTCTTTTAAGCGCTCAAAATGGAATTGATATAAGAAAAAAATATGTTAATCATTTTGGTAATTCACGAATTTTTAGAATGGTAGTGAATTTTGCTGGTAACCTCCAGTCGCCAAATATTGTTAGTCTGAGTTTCTTTAACCCTCCAAATTATATAGGGTCAGTTGACGATACTCAAAAAGAAATGGCTAAATGGATTGCTGATACTTTATCAAGTGTAAATCTTGAAACTAAAGTAGCCGACTCTTTTGTAATTGCAGATAAAATTTGGGAAAAAACTATTTTGAATGCTGCATTAAGTCCCCTTTGTGCAATTTCTAAACTTACAATGAAAGAAGCTATGGACCACCCAGATACACTCGAAATTGTTGAACAAATTTTATACGAAGCTGTTGAAGTTGCTAAAGCCGAAGAAATTAAATTACCCGATAATTTTGTTAAACTCGGTATCAGATATTTGGAAGCTGCCGGAAATCATATGCCTTCGTTAGCAATTGACTTAATTAGTGGCAGAGAAACTGAAATTAATTATATGAATGGTAAAATTGTTGAATACGGTAGAAAACATTATATACGAACTCCTTTAAATTTGACTTTTACAAATTTAGTTAACGCTATATCTCATAAAAATGGTACTTGTAAAAAGAAATAATTTAATAACTTTAAACAATGAACCATGTCTATTGAACAATGAACAGTGAACTTTTTTAAACATTAAACAATAATAAATATAAAATGTATGGAAAATAAAATGTACTCTTGGCAAATGACCGAACTTAAAGCCGATTTTAAACTTGTAGAAAGTCCGATTCCCGAATTAGCCGAAGGCGAAGCAATTGTTAAAATTGCCGGATGCGGTGTTTGTCATACCGATTTAAGCTTTTGGTATTTTGGAGTGAAAACAAAAAAAGAATTGCCATTAACCTTAGGTCACGAAATAAGTGGAACTGTTGTAGCAGGTCCATCAGAGTGGATTGGAAAAAATGTTATAATTCCTGCTGTTTTGCCTTGTGGCGAATGTGAGTTATGCAAAAAAGGACGTAGTAATATTTGTCAAAAACAACTAATGCCGGGCAATGATTTTAATGGTGGGTTTGCTTCGCATATTAAAGTCCCTGCAAAATATCTTTGTCCGGTTCCCGCTCAAGTATTAGAAAAATATTCAATTCAGCAATTGTCGGTTATTGCCGATGCAATTTCTACACCTTATCAGGTTGTAAAAAAATCAGAACTTCAATCTGGCGATTTAGCAATTGTAATTGGAATTGGTGGTGTAGGTATTTATGCTGCATTAATTTCAAAAATACTAGGTGCTAAAGTTATTGCTTTAGATATTGATGACGATAAACTTAACTCTGCAAAACAAAATGGAATAGATGCTACAATTAATGTTAAAGGATTAGATATTAGAGCAGTAAAAGATTCTATAAGAGAAATTGTCAAACAAATCGGAGCATCACGTTTTGGATGGAAAATTTTTGAAGTTTCCGGAACAAAAGCAGGACAGGAGCTTGCGTTTAATTTAATTACATTTACATCAACATTGTCAATTGTTGGATTTACTATGGATAAACCCGATGTAAGACTTAGTAATTTAATGGCTTTTGATGCAAAACTAATTGGAACATGGGGTTGTAAACCAGAACTTTATCCCGAAGTTGTTGATTTAATTGCTTCAGGTAAATTAAAAATTGAAGATTTTGTTGAAACTTTTCCAATGTCTAAAATAAATGAAGTGTTTAAAAATACTTTAGAACATAAATATAAAAAACGTTCAATATTAGTACCTGATTTTAATTAAACATTGAACAATAAACTTTTTTAAACTTTTTTGAACATAGAACAATGAACTTTTTTAAACATTTTTTGAACTTTTTTGAACAGTGAACAATAAACTTTTTAAATATAAATCTAAAATCTTATAATTATGTTAGTAAACCACAATTTAGTAGAAATTAATTTCAAGGAAATTCTTTTCGAGAAACGTCCTGCAAAAGATAAAAATGGTAATCCCATTGATGGACTTTTCAATGCTTGGATATTTTTAAATAATCCAGGTCAGTATAATTCTTATACAACCAACGCAGTTAAAGAAGTAATTCTTGCAATGCGACAAGCTTCAAACGACCGAAGCGTTGTAGCAATTGTTTTTACAGGCGTTGGTGATAAGGCATTTTGCACCGGTGGGAATACCAAGGAATACGCTGAATATTATTCAGGAAACCCACAGGAATATAAACAATATATGCGTTTATTCAACGACATGGTTTCTTCAATTTTAATGAACGATAAACCGGTAATTTGCCGCGTAAACGGAATGAGAATAGGAGGCGGCCAAGAAATTGGAATGGCATGCGATTTTTCTATTTCACAAGATTTAGCTCGTTTTGGTCAAGCTGGTCCAAAACACGGATCTGCTCCAATTGGGGGCTCAACCGATTTTTTACCTCTTTATGTTGGAATTGAAAATGCAATGTATTCTTGCACTGTTTGTGATCCATGGTCAGCTCATGAAGCATATCGTATGGGTTTATTAACTGAAGTTGTTCCTGCATTAAAAGTTAATGGAAAATATATAGCAAATCCAATGGTTATAGTTGACAAATGGGTTGATGTTCAAGGTCAAATTGTTTATGGCAGGTCAAAAACTGGTGAAGATTTAGCAAAGGGCAAAGAACTTATGAAATCAGGAGTTGTTGATTTGACTGCTTTAGACGAAGCTGTTGAAAAATGTTGCACCAAATTACTTTATACCATGCCAAACTGCTTGAGCAAAACAATTAATACTCTAAGGGTACACAAACTTGTTTTCTGGGATATGAATAAAGAAAGCCATAGAGATTGGTTAGCATTAAATATGACCACAGAAGGAAAAGCCGGCTTCCGTGCTTTTAATGATGGCCCTAAAGACAACCGAGAAGTTAACTTTATTAAAATTCGTCAACTTTTAGCACAGGGACATGAATGGAACGACGAATTAATTGAAGTAACTTCACCAAATTATCAAAAAGTATAAATAAATTCACCGTTTATTGTTTACGGTTTATTGTTAAAAAGAAATGGCTACGTTCAGTAAATTTGAAGAAATAGAATGTTGGCAGATTGCCAGAAAACTTTGTAATAATATTTTTTTTATTACTGAAAAGGGACCTTTTCTGAAAGATTTTAGATTCAAAGATCAGATTAGATCTTCCTCAGGTTCAGTAATGGATAATATAGCAGAAGGTTTTGGAAGAAGTGGCAATAAAGAATTTGTAAATTTCTTAAGCATTGCTTACGGTTCTGCCTGTGAATGTCATTCACAATTATACAGAGCACAAGATTGGAAATTTATTTCTGATAACGAATTTGAAACTACTCGTTTAATTTGCGAAGAATTAATTTCCAAAATAAGCGGATTAATTACCTATCTTAGAAAATCTGAAATCAAAGGCACAAAATTTCATTAACCACAGTAAACAATAAACAGTAAACTAAAAACTATAAACATTTTCCTTATGACAAAAATTAAAGTTGAATATACTCATGAAAAATCAGTTTCAAGAATAATACTTGACGATGGAAAGGGTAATGTTTTGGATAATGTTATGATGAATGAGTTAATTCTGTTACTGCAATCCTTTAAAACAAATAATAACATTAAACTTATTACTTTTGAAGGTGCCGGGAAAAACTTTTCTTTTGGTGCAAGCGTAGAAGAACATACTAAAGAAAAAGCGGCTGAAATGCTTGAAACATTTCACAAAATATTTTTTACAATTATTGATTTGCATATTCCTACTTTAGCAAAAATTTCCGGACAGTGTTTAGGCGGTGGATTAGAATTGCCTTTAATGTGTAATTTTTTATTTGCCGATAAAACTGCAAAATTAGGGCAACCCGAAATTATTCTTGGAGTTTTTGCTCCCCCTGCTTCTATTATACTTCCTCTAAAAATTGGAAATGCAAAAGCCGAAGAACTTTTAATAACAGGTAAAATAATTTCTGCCGATGAAGCAAAACAATTAGGTTTATTGAATAATGTTTTCGAAGATAGAGAAACAATGGAACGTGAAATTGATGCTTGGATAACAAAAAATATTTGCCCTAAAAGTGCTTCGTCATTACGTTATGCAACTCAAGCTGCACGTGCATCATTCGATTATTTTATGCTTAAAATTCTTCCTGCTTTTAACGACTTATTTGTGAAAGATTTAATGCAAACTTTTGATGCAAATGAAGGTATAAATTCTTTTATAGAAAAACGTAAACCTGTTTGGAAAAATAATTAACTTTCAACAATAATAACAATGGTTACACAATAGTTAACACAATAGTTACACAATTTTTTTCTAACTGCATTACAAATGCTGATAATTGTATGACTATCTTTAACAATGTAATAATTTAATCCGTTCAAAGTATATATCAAGTTAAAAGCAAAATAATAAAATTTAGCAATATATTTGTATTCTCAAATCAAAAATAATTTATGATAACGCAGCAACAGATAGGCGAAGTAATAAATAGCATAGTAACCCTCTATCAGCCCGAAAAAATAATTCTTTTCGGTTCATATGCCAATGGTACTGCTACTGAAAATAGCGATCTGGATTTGCTTGTAGTTAAAAAATCAGAGATGCCAAGATATAAAAGGGGAATAGAACTCAGAAAGATATTACGTCCATTTAAATTCATGTTTCCATTAGATATACTTGTATTTACCAAAGACGAACTGTATGGTAATATTGATATGAGTTATTCGTTTACAAGAGAAATTTTAGCTAATGGAAAAATAGTATATGACAAATAATAATAAATATATTGCACGTTGGATTAAAATAGCCGATCATGATTTAGGTACCGCCAAAATCATTTACCTGCATTTACCCGAATATAAAGAAATGATTTGTTTTCATTGTCAACAAGCAGTTGAGAAGTATTTAAAAGGATTTCTTACATATCTTGAAATTGATTTTAAAAAGAAGCATAGCCTTGAATATTTGCTTAATTTAATAAGCATAAAAGATGAGTTTTCGGAAGAGTGGTACGAAATAGCATCTAAAATAGAAAATTATGCAATAGAAATAAGATATCCTGATGAAACTGTATTACCTACTGATGAAGAAGTTAAAGAAGCTATTGAAATAACAGAAAAATTTCGTGAGTTAATAAATAAAAAATTAACTGGGCATTAAATGAAACACAATTATCAATTATTAATTTATGCATTAACCGATATTGCATTATTCTTTTCCTGCAACAATAACAAACAAAGTAACATTGGTAGTAAGCAGTTAGTAATCAATAATAAATAAATCCTAATTTTTAAATTATGAATCAACCTCAAAGTAAAATAATAAAATTACAATCGGCAAATGAGCTTCGCAGAACAATGGACTGCTATTTTGCCCGATTAAAAGAAGCTGTTGATACCAGAAATAAAAAAATTGCTTGGTGTACAAGTGTTGGTCCTGCTGAACTTTTGTATTCAATGGGATTCGAAGTATATTTTCCCGAAAATCATGGTGCAATGCTCGGAGCAAGTAAAACTGCCGACAAATATATTCCAACTGCTGTTGCACACGGTTATTCGCCCGAGATTTGTTCTTATCTTACTAGTGATATAGGTGCTTTTTTACAAAATGAAACTCCATTACAAAAAAGTGGATTTAAATCAGTTCCAAAACCCGATATTTTAGTTTATAATACAAATCAATGCCACGAAGTTGGCGATTGGTTTATGTATTATGCAAAACATTTTAATGTACCCGTTTTAGGAGTTAATACTCCATTGTGGATTAATGAATTAACTCCATCAATTATTAATAGTGTTGCAAATCAATTTAAAGATTTAGTGCCTGAACTTGAAAAAGTAACAGAACAAAAATTTGATTTAGATAAATTTCGCGAAACAGTTCGTTTATCGCATGATGGTTGTGTGTTATGGCGCAAAGTATTAGAAACTGCAATGCACAAACCTTCACCAATTAATTTTTTCGATTCGGCAATACACATGGGACCTATTGTTGTAATGCGTGGAACTCAATATGCTGTTGATTATTATAAAATATTATTAGCCGAATTGCAAGAAAGAATTAAAAATAATATTGGAGCAGTACCATCTGAAAAATTAAGAATTTATTGGGATGGAATGCCACTTTGGTACAAATTAAGTAGCATGGCAAAATTATTTGCAAGTATAGATACTTGCATTGTGGCATCAACTTATTGCAATAGCTGGATTTTCGACGATTTAGACCCAAAAGAACCATTCCAATCATCTGCATTGGCGTATTGTAAACTTTTTATTGTCCGCTCCGACGAAGAAAAACAAAAAGTACTTGAAAAGTTAATGTTCGATTTTTCAATTGACGGAATTATTTATCACGACGCAAAAACTTGTAGTCGAAATTCAAATAATCGCTTTGGACTCCCTAATCGTCTTAATAGTAAAAATAATATACCTTATATAGAAATTAACGGAGATTTGTGCGATTCCCGTTGCTATAGCGAAGAACAATCAATTATCGCAATCGAAACTTTTATAAAACAATTGTCAATCAGAAAACAATGAACAATAATAACAATAGCCACACAATAGTTAATACAATGGTCACACAATTGTTTTCTAACTACATTACAAATGCTGACAATCGTATGACTATTTATGACAATGAACAAACTTGAAACTAAAAACTCGAAACTGAAAACTTTTTTGAATAGTGAACAGTAAACAGTGAACATAAAAATAAATAATAATCCATTAACTTAAATAAATAATATGTCAAATAAATATATTATATTAATATTAGCTTTTACAATTTGCTGGGCTAATTCTTTTGCCGACGATTTAGTTGATAAATATGTTACTGCTGCTGCAAAAGGTGAATTTTCAAAAGTTGTATCTTATGTTAAAAAAGGGGTAAAAATTGATGGTAAAAATCAGGCAAGGTGGACTGCTTTAGCTTATGCCTGTAAATATAATCATTTGGACATTGTTAAATTTTTAGTTGAAAAAGGTGCAAAAATTAACGAAACAGTTAATACCGGCTCAACTCCATTAGCAGTTGCATTGCTTGGTGGGTATTTCGACATTGCCGATTTTCTTATTCAACATAAAGCTGATATCAATAAAGCTGATATTATGGGAATGTCTCCATTAATGTGGGCTATAAAAGATGGGAATTTAAAAATAATTAAATATCTTACTGAACATGGTGCAAATATTAATGCTGTAAATTCAAACGGTCGTTCTGTTATCGAAATTGCTATAGCACAAGATGTTAAAGATTTTCTAAAATCAAAAGGAGCTAAAACAAGTTTAGAACTTATGAAAGAATAATTTATGGCTGTAAACATTTCTATTCCAAAAGGTACCCGCGATTTTTTGCCATTAAATATGCAAAGACGAAATTATATTTTTTCAACTTTGCGTAATGTTTTTTACCTTCACGGATATCAGCCAATTGAAACCCCTGCGATGGAAGATTTATCAGCATTACTTGGGAAATATGGTGAAGAAGGTGATAAATTATTATTCAGAATTTTAAATTCAGGTAACTTTTTGCAAAATATTAATGATGAGGAATTACAACAAAAAAATTTAAACCGTTTAGCATCGCATATTTGCGAAAAGGGTTTGCGTTACGACTTAACCGTTCCATTTGCACGTTTTGTTGTTATGCACCGAAACGAAATTATTTTTCCGTTTAAACGTTACCAAATTCAACCAGTGTGGCGTGCCGACCGTCCACAAAAAGGGCGTTACCGTGAATTTTTCCAATGCGATGTTGATGTAATTGGCAGTAATTCACTACTTAACGAAGTTGAATTATTGCAAATTATTGAAGATATATTTATAAAATTAAATATTAATGTTACCATTGTTTTGAACAACCGCAAAATTTTGCACGGTATTGCAACATACTTAAGTTGTCCCGATAAACTTGTTGTTCTTACTGTTGCAATTGATAAACTCGACAAAATTGGCAAAGATGAAGTTTTAAAAGAATTATCAGAAAAAGGTTTTGAAAGTAACATGTTGCAAAAATTAATTCCTGTTTTAGAGTTTTCTTCTAAACAAAGCACAAACGAAGAAGCTATAAATTTCATTTCTAACATAATTACCGACGAAACCGGAAAAAAAGGAATCGAAGAAATGAATTATATATTGAATTACGCTAAAGAATCGGGTATTTCTACAAAAATAAAATTCGACGTTTCGCTTGCACGCGGTTTAAGTTATTATACAGGAACAATTTTAGAGGTTAAAGCTAAAGATGTTGAAATTGGAAGTATATGTGGTGGAGGCAGATACGATAACTTAACAGGCATTTTTGGTATGGATGGCGTTTCGGGCGTGGGAATGTCGTTTGGTGCCGACCGCATTTACGATGTGTTAGAAAAACTCAATAAATTTCCAAAAGAAGTAAACGAATCAACAAAAGTGCTATTTGTTAATTTTGGCGTAACCGAAGAAAAATATTGTTTAAAGATTCTTCGTAAACTCCATTCCACAGGAATATCAGCCGAAATTTATCCCGAAACTGGTGCAAAAATGAAAAAACAAATGAGCTATGCCGATTCTAAAAAAATTCCTTTCGTTGTAATTGTGGGTGAAAACGAAATAAAATCAGGAAAATTAAGTTTAAAAAATATGCAAACAGGAGAACAAAAAGAATTAAATTTAACTGAAATTATCACATTAATTACATCTAACATTGAACAGAAAACAAAGTATTAAGTATAATGAACGGAAACATTGAAATAAATACAAACAAGTAGAAATTAATTGTAAAAACAGTGAACCGTAGGCAGTAAGCAGTCCACAGTCAGCAGTGGGCAGTGAACAATGAACAGGAATGTATTAAGTATTAAGTACAAAGTATTATGAAAGCAAACATTGAAATAAATAGAAAT
>Ga0154308_1152_pt1 | contig 33166 bp, 30 predicted proteins | sample RifGroA2_FD_105602 | JGI IMG/M metagenome (GOLD analysis project Ga0154308, IMG submission 105602) | Bacteroidetes bacterium GWA2_32_17
GTAATTTGGTAATTTATTACCCTGCTACGTGTTGTATCAGGTAACATTTCTGAAAGTTTAAGGATATTTAAAACAAATTCACGCAGTCTTTCGCGAATCAGAATCTTGTATTTTAACCAATCATCATTTCCCATTATCTTTTTATCTGTTTTATCCGCAATCTTTTCTTCTCAATCTTTTTTTCTCAACCCATTCAATCTTGCTTTCTCAATCCATTCAATCTTGCTTTCTCAATCCATTCAATCTTGCTTTCTCCATCTTTTTTAATCTGTTTCCAGAGCATATAAAATAGATTACTCACATTTTAATTTTATTTTCAATGTGTTCGTGAGATCGCTTCGCTAAGTTCTTCGCTAATCACTCAGAATGACAAAGCCCGTTTTCAATCTTTTTTTCTCAATCCATTCAATCTTGCTTTTTCAATCTTCTTCAATCTTATTTTGATAGCCCCAAAACTTTATCGCCTTGTTCAAAAATAATATCGCGAGGTATATTGGCATTAGAAACTTTTTGTAAATCTTGTTCTAATTGTGGTTTCATAATTCCCATTTCTGTTAATATTTTTTTACCACCTTCGTAATCGCCATTACCTTGAATTGTAAGAAGCGATTTTCCTAATGAACTTACCGCTTCAATCATTTTTTCGAAATTCATTTTATACTTTCCTGTTTTGACATCACGGGTAAAAGCTTCATTTTTTTCAAAATAATTAAACTCAATCATGTTAGCTTTACCATGCGAACTTGCTGCTCCAAAACGAACCGAACGGAATATGCCGGCTAAAAATGTAACATAGTTATCAATTAATTCATGTTCGTTAAGCTTTCCATTTTTATTTAAATAAGTAACAATATATAAGCCTAAAATGTCGGCTTTACATTCTTCGAGCGAAGTATGCAAATCTTTTAGAGCATCGGAAACGGTACCTTTATTATTAATAGTTTTGCTTACACCTAAACCATGTGCAACTTCATGAAACATAATATTTTCGAAAAAAGCATCAAATTTTATGTTTTTTGTTTGCGAATCATCAATTAGAATTTCTGACATAGGCAATAAAATTTTATCAAACTTTGCTTTTATCGAATTTTTTAATTGAAGTTTACGTGTGCCTTTTTGTTCATTTACATTTTTATCGTTAGGTAAATTAATAGCGATAGTTTTACTTCCAGCATTACAATCGCCCGCATAACAAATTGCTTCATAAACTCCAAGTTGAGAATCTTTTCCCGGAACTTCAGTTTTATATTTTTCATCAACTGGTAAACTTTTTTGAATTTCGGGCAGCAAAACTGCAAACTTTGAAAGTTTGTTGCTCCATTCATTATCTTTTAGCAAAATAAATGATTCAAATGAAGTTTTATAGCCATAAATGCCATCGTTATAACTTTCTATAGGTCCTATAACAAAATCTATATTGTTATTTTCCAAATTCATCCATGCCATATCGCTTTCAAAATAGTTATTCGAAAGCAAAGCATCGGCTCGTAGTTTTAAATATTTTTTTAAACTTTCGTTATCCGAAATTTCTGCTGCTTTTTTTAATAATTCGGAAGCTTTAATAAGTTTTTCGTTGTAAAATTTGCTATATGGGATAGTTATTAATTCACCTTTTTCATTTCGGCTAATTATTGTGTACCAACTTGTTTTATCAGAAGAACTAAATTTTTCAAATTCTTCTTTTTCCATATTTAAAGGATAAAAATTACTGCCATCAGGTTTGTTTCCAACACCTTCTACAAAAGGTTTATTATTATTCAAATGTTCCCATGGTCCATAATTTATCATAAAAAATTTTCTGGTATTTTCGTCTTTAATGTTTGCTAATAGTTCTTCTTTATTGGGACATGCTTGTATCCAATAAAGTTCGTCCATTAATTGAGCTGCTTCAAATAATATTGGTAAAATTTGTTTTTCGCTTTCGGATAAATTTGAAATATTTGCAGTTAATTTAACAACAGCGTATTCATTAACTTTATTTTTCATTAAATCTGTATTATTTTGAGAATATGAATACGATAAACTACTCAGGATAAAAATTCCTGTAATATTTAATAATCTCATTTTTTTATGTTTTTAAATTTATTGATATTTTTTCAAACGGAATGAAACAGATTTAAAGGATTGATGTATATTGATGGGATTGAATAGATTGAAAGAACTCAGATGTAATTTCGTTCCTATTAATCTTTCTTCTCAATCCATTCAATCTTGCTTTTTCAATCTTCTTCAATCTTATTTTGATAGCCCTAAAACTTTATCGCCTTGCTCAAAAACAATATCAGTTGGAATACCTGCTTCAGAAATACGTTTTAAATCCTGTTGCAAGACGAGTTGCATATTGCCTTTATTTTCAATTAAATCTTTAGCAGCATTATAATCGCCTTCGGCAAGAATTTTTAAAACAGTAACTGAAAATTGTTCGACAGAAGTTTTCATTTTATCAAAATTTACAGTATAGGTACCGGTTTTTTCATCTCTCGAAAAAGCTTGCATATCCTGAAGAACATTAAACCAAATGAGTGTTGATGAACCTTGAGAAACAGTTGAACCAAAACGAACTGAACGAAGAACATTTGCCATAAAAACCACGTAATTATCTAACAAATCAACTTCTTTTATTACACCTTTTTCATGAAGTTTTGTAATAATAAATAAATTTAAAATATCAGCTTTTAATGAATTAATAGTTGGGTAATAATCTTTTAAGGCATCTTTAACATGACCTTTATTGTTGACAGTAGTTTTAACTACAATTGCATCAGCAATTTCATAAGTCAAGTTATCAATAAAAAAAGCATCGAATTTTATATTTTTTCGTTGATTTTCAGAAATAAGAATATTGCTGATAGGCTGCAAAACTTTATCAAATTTTGCTTTCATTACGTTTTTAAACTGTAATTTTTTACTGCCTTTTTCCATTAAAATACGACCGTCTTTAGGGTGATTAATAGAAAGCATTTTTGCACCTGAATTTGACCATCCACCGTAATAAATAGCATCATAAACTCCAATATTTGATTTTGTAAACATTATTTGGTTTTTATAATTATTATTAAGTTGTAACTGGTTTTTAATTTCGGAAAGAGTTTGTGAATACACATTCATTTTGTTACTCCAGTCAATGTCTTTAATTAACAAATAAGCTTCATAGTCAGTTTTTGTATTAATAAATCTATCTTCTTCGCTTCCAATTGGTCCAATAACAATATCTATATTATTGGTTTCCATATCCATCCAACTTATTTCACTTTCGTAAAAATCATCTTTAAGTAATGCATCGGCACGTAAATTTAAAAAATTTGCAAATTCTTTATTTTCTGATAAACCAGCAGCTTTTTTAAGTAATTTTGATGCTTTTTCGAGATATTCTTTGTAAGCAATATGATATTGCTGTGTGTATAAAGAGCCATCATCGGCACGTTTAATAACTGTGTACATACTTAATTTATCTTCAAACTTCATGTCAATAAATGGTAGATATTTAATATCGGGTGGATAAAAACCGCTACCAATAGGTTTTTTACCAACACCTTCAATAAAAGGTTCATTATTATTTAGTCTGTCCCATGGACCAAAATTTATTTCACAAAGTTTCTTTTCTTCGGGAGTTTTTAACATTGCAAAAAGCGAATCTTTTTGACCATAACCCTGAAGCCAAAAAATATCATCCATCGTTTTACAAGCTTCGATTAACAACTTAATTACTTGTTTGTCTTTTTCCGAAAGTTTAGACAAATCAGTATTAAGCGGCACAACTGCATATTCTTTAAGTCTTTCTTCGACTGTTAATTTCTTTATTGGTGTAGTATCTATAACCTGTTGTTGGTCTTGTGTTTTATTATCGTTTCCAGTTCCACAAGAAGTAATAAAAACTACTACTAAAATTAAATTTATAATTACTAAAATTTTACGTGTCATAATATTATTTATTAGTTAAGATTTATTTTTTATATTTATTGTCATTCATTGTCATTCATTGTTTTTAACCATTTAGCATCAGATAGCTATCGGATTTAACAATTTGAGCGTTTATTGTTTTATATACTTTTTACTTCTAACTTTTTAATTTTTATATTGTTTTATGTTTATTAAATATTTGCATCATCGTGATAAAATTGAAAGCCAAGCCGTTTGCCGGTTTGAACTTTCGATTTACTTATTTTGTCTTTCATTTGTTCAACCGAAACAATACTTATATCGTCGTAATTAGGAACTAATAATTCAAAATTCAGACAATAAAGAATGGCTGATTCTATAATTTTTTTAAGTTCAACTTGATTAATTTTAGAATTAGCAAAATCGTTATATAAGAATCCTAATTGTCTTTTTCCTTCAACAAAATAATGCATTTCCCTATTAATAAAAACTCTTGCAATTAAATATCCTAAATCTTCTGAACGATTTAAATTATATGAATCGGATAAAAAATTATAAATGTTAATGATTCCAACAAATGCATTTAAAGGATTATCTTGTAAATATGAAGTAGTCCAAACAGAATGACTTCTATCGAATTCAAATATATTAGGTTGAATGTTAAAAATTAACATTTCGGAAGAAAAAACCAAATTGCTTTCAAATTCTCCTTTATCAATATGTTCGATATTTAATTTGGAATTTGGCTGTTTCACAGATTCTGAATATTCTAGAGATATTTCTTTTAAAACAATTTTTATTTGTTTAAAGGTAGATAAAGTGTTGTCAAGAACTTTTTGTTTTACAAAAGTTTTATCCTTTAAAGTATTAATAATTAACACTTTTGTTTTCTTATCTTCCTTTTTACTCATAAAGTTTTTAATAACAACCTATAGATTATATTAAACGGTAAAGGTATAAATTAATTTAATATGCTCTTGCAAAAATTACACGTTTTTTTGAAGGCTTTCCGGTTACCATACAAAAACCTTCTTTATCGTTGGAGTATTGAGGAATACATCTGATTGTTGCTTTTGTTTCATCTTTAATTTTAGCTTCGGTTTCGGGAGTCCCGTCCCAAAATGCTTCAAAAAAACCGCCATTTTCAATTGCAGTTTTAAATTCAGTATAGTTATCTATTTTATATGTGTGTTGCTCTCTGAATTTAAGTGCCTTGTTATAAATATTTTGCTGAATATCATCTAAAAGCTTTAATACGTTTTCGCTAAAGTTATCATTAGGAATTAATTTTTTTTCTAAAGTATCTCTACGGGCAATTTCAATAGTTCCATTTTCAATATCTTTTGGACCTACAGCTATTCTAATAGGAATACCTTTTAGTTCATATTCGGCAAATTTCCAACCTGGTTTTTGAGTATCTCTGTCATCTAATTTTACAGTTAATGCTACATTTTCGAGTTTTTCCTTAATTTCTTTGCATTTATTTAAAACAATGCTATGCTCTTGCTCATTTTTATAAATTGGAATTATAACAACTTGAATGGGAGCAATTTTGGGAGGTAAAACTAATCCATTGTTATCACTATGTGCCATGATTAATGCACCAATTAATCGGGTAGAAACTCCCCACGAGGTTGCCCAAACGTAATCGAGTTTGCCTTCCTTATTTGTAAATTTTACATCAAAAGCTTTGGCAAAATTTTGTCCTAAAAAATGTGATGTTCCAGCTTGAAGTGCTTTACCATCAAGCATCATAGCTTCAATGCAATATGTGTCAATTGCACCGGCAAACTTCTCTGAATCTGATTTTTTACCAATAATTACAGGAATACCGAGAGTTTTTTCGGCAAATTCAGCATAAATATTGAGCATTTTATTAGTTTCTTCGATTGCTTCTTCTTTTGTAGCATGTGCAGTATGACCTTCCTGCCATAAAAACTCTGAGGTTCTTAAAAATAATCTTGTTCTCATTTCCCACCTTACAATATTTGCCCATTGATTTATTAATAATGGCAAATCGCGATATGATTGTATCCAATTCTTATATGTGCTCCAAATTATTGTTTCAGATGTAGGGCGAATAATTAACTCTTCTTCAAGTTTAGCAGTTTCATCAACTATTACACCTTTTCCATCGGGCGAATTTTTTAAGCGATAATGTGTTACAATTGCACATTCTTTTGCAAAACCTTCAACATGACTAGCTTCTTTACTAAAAAATGATTTAGGAATTAAAAGCGGAAAATATGCATTTGAGTGCCCGGTTTTTTTAAACATTGTGTCTAAAATATTTTGTATTTTTTCCCATATCGCATAGCCATAAGGCTTTATAACCATGCATCCACGAACAGATGAGTTCTCGGCAAGATCGGCTTTTGTAACCAAATCATTATACCATTGCGAATAATTTTCTTCTTTACTTGTTAATACTTTTGCCATTTAATTTTTATTTGGTACGGATTTTGAAATTAATTATTAAATTATTTACAAATAAAAGAAAAAATTTACTAATTTTACAATAAAAAAATCAGGAGGTAAAAATCATGAAAACAAAAATTTTAATTCCAGCATTATTAGCAATCATAGTAGTAGCTTGTACTACTTCTAAATTTGCTACTTCAAATTACGACGATGTTTACTTTTCGTCGAAAGATAAACCAGTTCAAAATTCTGTAAATGTCGTTTCTGAACCAACTCCTAAAGCGGAACCTTCAAATAACGATAATAACAGTAGTAATTATAATAATGCAAATAATGAAAGTAATTACTCGAGTGACGATGCCACTCAATCAAATTCAGATGAAAATAACGAAAAATCATACAATTATTCTAACTCAGAACAATATACCGATGATAATGGTAACACTTATGTTACTAACAATTATTACGATGCCGATGATTATTACGATTATGAATATTCATCAAGGTTTCGCAGATTTCATCATGATTATTTAGGTTACGATTATTATAATTCTTATTATACTAATTCATATTGGTACACATACAATCCATGGGATTGGGGAGTAAGTATATATTTAGGGTATAACTGGTGGCCTTATAGTTGCTACAATTACTATTATTCTCCATGGGGTTACAATAATTATGGTTACTCTCCATACTGGGGATATGGAAACTACGGATATTATGGATACGGTTATGGCTCGGGATACTGGAATGGCTATAATCACGGATATTGGGACGGATATAACAATGGTTATTGGGATGGTTATTCAGATAATTATTATTACAATAGTCATGATGGAGCATTAACATCTTCTTATTATGGACATAGAGGTGGTGATGGTTCATCAAATGGTTCGAGAGGTAATTATTCTTCATTTGTTAATACATATCAAAATGAAGTGAATAAAACTCCAGTTATAAATACTTCAAATGCAGGTAATTATCATAATGGTATAAATAACAATACTTCAGGTGCAAATGACCATACTAAACCATTATGGATTGATAATAACAATTCTAAAAATCCAATAAATACTTTTAATGAACCTTCTATTGGCACACAACCTAATAATAGCATAAGCAAAAACCCTTTTGAAAATACTAAACCTTCAAATAATTCAATAAACACAATAGATAATTCTTCGAAGAAACCAAGCATTGATAATGGAAACAATAATTTTAAACCAAACATTAATACTCAACCTATTAATGTTAAACCTTCGGTAAAACCTAATAATGGAAGCAACGGAATTACTCCGTCAAAAGATAATTCTAATTTCAATAATTCGAAACCAAATATCAATAGCCAACCTATTAATGTTGAACCTTCGGTAAAACCTAATAATGGAAACAACGGAGTTACTCCATCAAAAAATAATTATTCGAATTATAATAACACTAAGCCTAACAATAATAATGTTAATACTGAACCTTCTACTAAGCCAAATAGAAACGACAATAATTTGTCGAAACCTAATAACAATAATTATTCAAAACCTAATAATAACAATACTATAGAATATAGTAAACCAAGGAATAATAATAATTATAATAATGCCAATGTAAATAGTAAACCTAATAGCAATACTCAACCTACAAGGAGTAATAATTATAGTAAACCATCTAATTCAGGAAATTCATATAATAATTCGAAACCTTCAAATTCGAGTTACTCATCACCATCAAGAAGTAGTAGTTCTTCTTCATTTAGCAGTGGAAGCAGGTCATCGGGCAGCTCCTCAAGTGGTTCTTCGTCAAGTGGCGGGAGCCGTTCGGGTGGTTCTTCTTCAAGTGGTTCATCAAGTGGTGGTCATCGTAAATAAATATTATAAATAAAAAAAGAAAGTTTTTAGTTTAGGGTTTGAAGTTTCGGGTTTTTAACAACCTTAAACTAAAAACTCTAAACCCTAAACCCTAAACCCTAAACAAATAAAAATTAATTAATAAAATATAAATATATGAAAAAGCAATTTTTAATAATAGCAATGTTCCCTTTAATTTGTTTTTCGCAAAACGAAATAGATGCTTTAAGATATAGCACAACTTTTTTTAGTGGAACAGCAAGGTACAATGCAATGGCAGGTGCATTTGGAGCTTTAGGAGGTGATGTTTCAACATTAAGCACAAATCCTGCTGGAATTGGGATTTATAGAAGCTCTGAATTTGTTTTCACTCCCCAGTTTTCTAACAACATGAGTTCTGCATCATATCAGAATTTAACAACCGACGATATTAACTTTAAGATGAATTTTGCAAATGTCGGATTTGTTGCAACTCATAACAGTGGTAAAGAAGAAGGTTGGATTACAACAAGCTTTGGACTAGCATATAATAAACTTGCCGATTTTAATAATTATACAAAAATTGAAGGAATAAATAATTCGAGTTCAATGACTGATTATTTTGCTGCTTTAGCAAATGGTAAAAAATATGGTAATTTAAATTATTTTAGAGAAGGATTAGCTTGGGATGCATATATTATTGACCCTGCAAATCCAGATACTACTTCATATAAATCAGCTTTTTCCAAATATGGGCTTAAACAATCAAAAAGCATTTCCCGAAAAGGTAGTATAGGTGAATATGTTATTGCATTAGGTGGAAATTATAGTAACAAACTTTATATGGGTGGAACTGTAGGCATTCAAACAGTAAGATATGTCGAAAATAGCTTTTATGAAGAAAAAGATGTAAATGATTCTATACCAAATTTTAATAATTTTGAATATAAAAATGATTTAAAAACAACCGGCTCTGGTTTTAACTTTAAATTTGGAATGATTTTTCGTCCGGTTGATATGGTTAGAATTGGTATGGCAATACATTCGCCAACATTTTATAACTTACACGATGAATATAGCAGCTCAATTAAATCATCATATTCAGATGCTTTACATGGCGACGGCTCAATTAACGAATCACCTGAAGGTGCTTATGATTATCAGCTAACTTCACCATTTAAAGCAATAGGCAGTATAGGATTAGTTTTTGGAAAAGTTGGTTTATTGGGTGTCGAGTATGAGTTTGTTGATTATACTACTGCAAGATTACGTGCTAACGATTATTTCTTTGGGAGTGAAAATAATTCAATTGAAACTGAATATACTCAAACTGGAAATATTAAAATTGGTGGCGAAATTAAATACGGAGCTTTAAGTTTTAGGGCTGGTTATGGTTTGTATGGAAGTCCATATAGGGCAGGACATATAAACGAAAATGCAATTACTTCATCATACAATGCAGGGTTTGGGATAAAGAGTAATGATTTTTATTTTGATATGGCTTTTAATTATACAACTTCTTCTGAAAAATATTTTTTATACGACCCTTATGTGATTAATATTCCGTCAGTTGATGTTAACAATTCAAACATTAAAGTGTTAGCTACTTTTGGCTTTAAGTTCTGATTTTTTTTTCATATTGTATAAGGAACCGTCAATAATTTTATTGACGGTTTTTTTATTAACTGATGTTACGCAGAATTTATTTTCCACGAATTGCACGAATTTAATAGAAAAAAGATTCAAGATACTTTCGCTTGGAGTAGATTAAATAGTGTCTGTCCATAATGTCCGATTTCTGCGTTATTCTCGTATTAAAAAACAGTCATTTACTATAGTAAACTCCTGATTTTTTAATACTTCGAATGCCTTGAACTCGAACATTATGAATCAGACACAGAGTTTATAGACAGACTCTAAATAGTGTCTGTCTATAATGTCCGATTTTTTCGTTATACTCGTTTTGAAAACAGTCATTTACTACAGTAAACTCCTTGGTTTTCAAAACTTCGCAAGCCTCAAACTCGAACATTATGAATCAGACACAGAGTTTATAGACAGACTCTAAATAATGCGAATTAAGGATTAATTTTTTCCCGTTCCGTTAGGAATGGCATATTGGTAGAAAAGATAATTATAAACAAATCAATAGTTCCGTAGGAACGAAATAATTTCTCAATCCAAGGTCTGTGACTCACGGACCTTTAAAAATAAATATTTAATAAATTGGTCTGTGTACCACAGACCAAGGAGATGAATAATTTCAAATATTTCATACCTACGGTATTTGTGTTAATGGGTGTTATTTGTTTCTACCAATATATTGTCCCTATGGGACTTTTAGATTTCAATCCTTGATTCGCATTAATAATTAGTCATTCCTTAAAAATATTAAATGCATTAATTATCAAGTATTTAAGTTAATAATAATCCATTTTTATTTGCAAGAAATATTAGTAAACTTGTTAAAACCTTGTATATTTTAATAGTTTCTTAAATGTAAAAAGGTTAATTATTTTCTATACTTTTTAATCGAAGCGGTGCGGTGGGCTGTCCACGAAGTGTGCGAACTACAATTTTTGGGCTAATTATACACGGTGTTACAACAAAGCTATTCCATCTATTAAGTTATTTATTTAGAATTAGTTAAAAAATTGGAGTTGGACTTCGTGGAGGGTTTTTTGTTTCTTTTTTGGTGGTGAAAAAAGAAAAATAAAAAAAATCATAAATTAAAATTACCAATGACTTTAATTTTTAAAAAGGGTTTTTAAGGTTCGACTAATTAATGAAAATAACAAAATATTTCAAAATAAAATAAGGTAACCAAATTATATATCAATTGATACAACTTGATTACCTTAGTGCCCAGGACAAGACTCGAACTTGCACGCTTGTGACGGCGCCAGCCCCTCAAGCTGGTATGTCTACCAATTCCACCACCTGGGCATAATTTTATGCAAAAGTAATAAAATTTAGCCAGCACTTCAAAATAATATTTCGCCTAACATAAATTTTTTATAATTCAAACAACATGTCTTTATTAAATTATTAAGTCATTATGTAATTTTTTATTAATTTCGTTGTTTAAAAATAAAAACAATTATCATGCGATACATAATTATTATTTTAATATTTACATTTACTATTAAAGCTTTTGTTATAGCTCAAAATGTAGGTCAACAATCTGGCGACACTACTAAACTAATTAATTATACAGATATTCAGGGTAATCGTCAAGGAAATTGGCATCGAAAATATGAAAGCGGAAAAACAGCTTACACTGGCTACTTTGTTAATAATAAACTAATTGGAGATTATAAAAGATATTACGAAAGCGGACAATTAAAAGTTTACGTAAAATATAATAAAACCGGCAATGTTGGTTATGCAATTTTATATTGGAATAATGGGTTTAAAATGGCTGATGGCAAATACGTTGAGCAAAACATAAAAGATAGTATTTGGAATTATTATTACGAAAGTGGTAAATTGGCGTCAACAGAATCGTACAAAGTAAGCATTAAAGATGGAGTTTTTAATAATTATTTTGAAAACGGAAAGCAATCTCAAGCATTAACATATAAGAATAACAAAAAGGATGGATTATGGAAAACATTTTTTGAGAATGGAGGAGTTCGATACGAAACCAGACATATTAACGATAAACGTGATGGTCCGTTTAATGTTTATTTTGATGATGGAAAATTATATTTAAAAGCTCATTACAAAAACGATTTGCCCGATGGTAAATGGACTTTCTATAATAAAGATGGTTCATTATGGAAAGAATTAGAATACATTAATGGTAAGCTAGTTAATGAAGACAAATACGATGAGGAATTTAAAAAACAGATGAAAGAGTGGGAGCAAATGAAAGGGAAAATACCAGAGCCAAAAGAAGAAAATTTTTTCAAATCAAATAATAAAAGTGATGTCGAGTAAAAAAAAAGTTTTGATTTGTTTGAGTGGTGGTATTGATAGCTCGCTCGCTGCATTGTTTTTAAAAGAAGAAGGTTATGATGTTTTTGGTGTAACATTTCGTACATGGGATTACATTTCTGAAGGTTGTTGGGAAAAACAAAAAGGTTGTTGCAGCATTGATTCAATAATGGAAGCAAAGCAATTTGCTGAAAAAAATGAAATTCCTCATCATATTTTAGATTTACGTAAACATTTTAATAAAACTGTAATTAGTGAGTTTGTAAGCGAATACATGGCAGGGCGTACTCCTAATCCATGTGTACGTTGTAATGCCGAAACAAAATGGGGCGAAGTATTAAATCTTTCCAATAAACTCAATTGCAATTTTGTTTCAACGGGACATTATGCACAAGTTCGTTTCGAAAACGAACGATATATATTAAGCAAAGGAGCTGACGAAACCAAAGACCAGAGTTATTTTTTGTGGATGTTAACTCAAGAAAATTTATCGCGAACAATTTTCCCACTTGGCAAATGGAAAAAAACGGACATAAAAAAACAAGCTGCAAAACGAGGATTAGTTAAACTTGTTGAAAAGCGTGAAAGTCAGGAAATATGCTTTATTCCTAAAAATAATTATCGTGAATTTTTAAAAGAGCAAGTTCCTGACATTGACAATAAAATAGGTGCAGGGAACTTTATATCAACTGATGGCAAAATTTTAGGACTACATAAAGGATTCCCGTATTATACTGTTGGTCAGCGAAAAGGACTCGGTATTGCATTGGGCGAACCACGATATGTTGTCGAAATTCGTGCAAAATCAAACGAAATTGTTCTTGGTAGCTATCAAGAATTATTAAGCAAGAATCTTAAAATCAACAATGTGAATTTGATAAAATATCCGAAAATAAAAGAAAATCAAATTGTACAACTAAAAATAAGATATAAAGCAACAGAAACTAAAGCAACACTTATTCCCAATAAAGAGTCTGTTACTATAATTGCATCCGAACCACTTTTTGCAGTTGCTCCAGGTCAGTCGGCTGTATTTTACGAAAATAATGATGTTGTTGGTGGCGGAATAATTTTGTAACTTTGTATGTATTTAATTTTTATGAAGCATATATCTAAAATCCAAATTAATAGTTCGTCATTGCGAGTCCCGCCTTTTTTGGGACGAAGCAATCTATTATTAGCGTTGAGATTGCAATATGTTTTTATTTTAATAATCCTCTTTTCAGCATGTAAAAAAGAAAATCCATCTATCCCAATTAATTATAAGTACAATTATTTTTCTTTAAAACAGGGTTTACAACGAATTTACAAAATAACAGACAGAACTATAGATAAAGAAATAAGTATTGACACCACAATTACTTATGAATTAAAAGAAATTTACGATTCCTCATTTATTGACAATAGCGGAAATATTGCATGGCGGTTGGAACGATATAAAAGAGCTGATTCAGCACAGCAATGGGTAATCAGCGATGTTTGGGAAAATCAGATAATTAACAATCAGGCACACTCGGTTGAAGAAAACATTAGATACATAAAAATTATTTTTCCACCTAAAAAAGATGAAATATGGAATGGAAATGCTTTTAATACTTTAGAAGCTACAAATTATTCAATAAGTAATATGGATGAATACGTTTCAATTAATGCACTTATTTTTGATTCAATATTAACTGTTAATCAAAAATATGAAGAAACTTTAATATACAAATATCAAACTTTCGAACAATATGCAACAAATGTTGGATTAATTAACAAAACTGTTATTGCAATTGATTATGCTTATACATATCCGCCTAATATTCCAATTGAACAGCGTATTTCGCGAGGACATTTATATTATCAAACAATAATTTCACATAATTAAAATAAAAAAATGAAACAACCAAGAAAACACACAAGGGAATGATTATATTAGCGGTTAAGTGATGAGATTGAAAAAAGATTGAAAAGATTGATAAGAAAAGATTGAAAAAGGTTGGGACGCTCTCAATCTTATCAATCTTCTTCAATCTACATCAATCTGAAAAATATAATAAATTGAGTATCAATAAACTAAAAAATATAAACACATGAAAAATATTCTACTTATTGTTTTTAGCTTTATAGTTTTAAATGGTTTTTCGCAAAAGCCCGGTATTTACTGGATTCAATTTACCGACAAAACAAATTCTCCATATAGTATTTCGAGTCCTTCATTATTTTTATCACAACGTGCAATTGATAGAAGAGTAATACAAGGTATTCAAATTAACACATTGGATATTCCTGTAAATCAAACTTATGTTGATAGCATGATAAATTCAGGCTTCGATGTTTTTGATGAGTCAAAATGGTTTAATGGCGTTTTGGCAACTGTTACAGATTCAACAATATTGCAAATTTTAAGTGGAATTTCATTTGTGCAATCTTATAAATATGTTCGTCCACTTATTGCAAAAAACAATAAAAGCAAAAAAGAAGATTTAGGCACGCTTTCCGATTATTATAATTACGGAATGGGAACCGACCAGATATTAATGTTAAACGGAAATTATTTGCATAATCAGGGATATAGAGGTGATGGAATGTTAATTGCCTTGCTTGATGTTGGATGGATTGGAACTAACAGTTCGCCAATTTTCGATTCAATTTTTAATAATAATCGGATTATTTCTACCCGCGATTTTGTAACCGGTAAAAATGATAACACTGTATATGAATCGGGCTCACACGGAACTTCAGTTTTGTCGACAATTGGAGTTATTGCTAATGGCTCTTTAGTTGGAACTGCACCGCATGCTTCATTCACTTTATTAAAAAGCGAAGATGCTGACGGAGAATATATTTTTGAAGAATACACATGGGTTTGTGCTGCCGAATATGCCGATAGTATTGGTGCCGACATAATTAGCTCAAGTTTAGGTTACACAACATTTGACGATACAACTCAAAATCATACATGGAACGATATTGATGGAGAAACTTCAGTTGCAAGTATGTCTGCAACAATTGCAGCACGTAAGGGAATTTTAGTTTGCATAAGTGCAGGGAATTCGGGTTCACAGCCATGGCACAAAATAGGTATTCCTGCCGATGCCGACAGTATTCTTGCTGTTGGTGCAGTTGATACATTACAACAACCAGCTTCATTTACATCGGTTGGACCATCTGCCGATGGACGAGTAAAACCCGATGTGGCAGCAATGGGTAAAGGCACAGCAGTTGTTGACGTCGGTGGAAATGTTGTTAATGGAAATGGAACATCTTTCTCATGCCCAATTATTGCAGGAATGAGTGCTTGTTTGTGGCAGGCATTTCCAAATGCAACAAATATGCAAATTCGTGAAGCTATTATAAAAAGTGCATCACAATATTATAATCCCGATACATTGTTAGGTTATGGAATACCAAATTTTTATGCAGCATTTTTTATTTTAAACGGAATAGCTGATAATAATATGAACAAAGAGCAAATTATAAATGTTTATCCTTCGCCATTTTCATCACAATTAAATGTTGAATTTATTTCTGAGAAATCGAATAATATTTCAATTGAAATTATAGATATACTTGGAAAAACAGTTTACAAAACAAACAAAAATATTATTCCAAATGATTATAACATTATAAAAATAAATAATATAAATGATTTGAATAGCGGGATATATTTTGTTAAAATTCAGACTCAATCAGGTAGCTATAAAAAGTTAGTAGTTAAAAGTTAAATAAGCAAAAGAGTAAACAACAAAAAAAACAATAAACACTGAAATTGATATAAAAACCTTGTTGTCATTTTGAGTGATTAGCGAAACATCTTTTCTTAAAATGCTCTTAATGAAAATAAACAACACTATATCCTAATTCGTTAATCCTAAATTTTTAAATAATGTCTCAAGAATTTTTATCACTTTTTCAACTAAATGGTCTTGTAAAAAAAGCTTTAAAAGAAAATTTTAGCAAAACATACTGGATTGTTGCCGAAATTAGTGAGATTCGCAATAACTCTTCCGGGCATTGTTATTTAGAATTTATTCAAAAAGATGAAATGTCTAACAATATACTTGCAAAAGCAAGAGCAAATATCTGGGCAAGTACTTATCGTTTAATAAAACCATATTTCGAAACTTCAACAAATAGCACATTATCGCAGGGAATGAAAATCCTTGTAAATGTTTCGGTTGAGTTTCACGAGCTTTATGGTTATAGCTTAACAATTCACGACATTGACCCCGCCTATACAATTGGCGACATGGAGCAAAAGCGAACATTAACAATTCAGCAGCTTGTTGCCGATGGAATTTTTGATATGAACCGTCAACTCGAAATTCCTGTTGTTCCTCAACGAATTGCTGTAATTTCATCTGAAACTGCTGCCGGATATGGCGATTTTATATCACAGTTAGAAAATAATGAATATGGTTTTGTGTTTTATCCAGTTTTGTTTCAGGCATATATGCAAGGCGACTCTGCTGAATCATCAATTTTAAACGCACTCGATAATATTTATACACATAACGAAAATTTTGATGTAGTTGTGATTATTCGTGGGGGTGGGAGTAGAGCCGAATTGAGTTGTTTTGACAGTTACGATTTAGCTTCAAATATTTGTCAGTTTCCGTTGCCTGTAATTGCAGGTATTGGACACGAACGCGACCAAAGTGTTGTTGATATGATTGCAAACACACGCGTTAAAACACCCACAGCAGCAGCAACTTTTTTAATTGCTCAAGTTTCGGAATTTGCATTTAAAATTGATGAAATAACCGAAACAATTGTTAGCCATGCAAAAGATATTGTTGAAAATTGTGGCAGTGAAATTGAATTGGTTTCGGAACGTATTAATTTTTTATCTTCAAATTTAATTCATTCAAAAAACGAAAGCTTATACAAATTATGTTACATGTATTCAATAGGAAGTTCTAAAAAGCTAACAATATATAAGACTGAACTTAATAATATTGAAGAAAAATTAAAATATAGTTGTAACGATTTAATAAAAATTAATAATCAAAAAATTGAATCGTATCAAAGAATTGTAAATCAATGCGAACCAGATAAAGTTTTAAAAAAGGGATTTTCTATAACAACATTCAAAGGAAAACAAATTAAAAATATAAATATTTTAGCAGATGGCGATAATATTGAAACACAATTGCATAATGGTAAAATAAATAGTACAGTAAAAAAATAAATTAAGTACAAAGTATTATGTACAAAGTATTATGTACAAAGTATTATGTACAAAGTATTATGTACAAAGTATTATGTACAAAGTATTATGTACAAAGTATTATGTACAAAGTACAATGAACGAAAACATAGAAATACATTGAAATAAATAGAAATACATTGAAATAACTTAATAACTTAATAACTTAATAACATAATGATACAAAGAAGTGAAATTTTTAAAATATCAAAAATTCTAAATCCTTAATCCAAAATATAAAATGTCAAAACAAGAACTAAATTATAACAAAGCATTTGCAGAACTCGAAAAAATAGTTTCGCAAATGGAAAACGAAGAAATTCAAATAGATGAGCTTGCACTAAAAGTAAAACGTGCATCGGAATTAATTAAATTTTGCAAAGAAAAGCTATATAACAGCGAATTAGAAATAACAAAAGTAATGAAAGAAATATCGAACGATAAAAAATAGATTAAATTTGTTTTTTTTGTCATGTTGAGTGATTAGCGAAACATCTTATTTAATGAAAGAAATAAAAGATTATTTTTTATGATAAAGCATTTAAAATTATTATTTATATTGTTACTAAGCACATTATTTTCTTGCATTGATGGTCGTGCACCAAGCGGTATAAACACAAGAGTTTTTTATAGCGAAGGCGATTGTATGCCACCAATTAACATAAGTACAAGAGTTTACAAACCTTATGTTGGCAATGTGTATATTGTTGAGAAAAGCATTGCCGAACAGTTTAACGATAGCAGTTTCGATTCACTAAAAACTATTTCAATAGTAACAGAAGCGGTTAATGGCGGAATTTCAGTATTAGTTGTTCCGGGCAGTTATTACATTATTCCCGATACAATGTTTTGTTTATCGTGCGATAATTTTGTAACAATTAAAAAAGATGAATTAATTGAAAAAGAATTTAAGTTTTTTAAGTGTACATCATATTAAAACATTAAATAATTATTTGTGTGTATTACTTAAAAAGTTATCTTTGTTTGTACAAATTAAACAACAACAAATGATAATAATTAATATAAACGGTTAATGTCGGTTATATCATACATAGCCATTAGTTAGGCAACATGAAATGAAAAGACAATCTACTATATTACGACTCTTGTTTTTTGGGACAATATTTTCAATCCTTTTAGCTGCCTGTAATTATCAAGCAACGACCGAAAATGAATTGGAAAACCTAAAAAATAATTTGTTCAAAAAGACAACTGACATTTCTGAACTTCCCATTTATGCAGACCCGCCATCTTTGGACTATGAAGATGTCAAGAAAGGAATATTCCTTTTTCAAATTGACAGTATTGAAAGAGAAAAAATTAAAAAATACAGAAATGAATTAGAGCCATTTATAATACAACGCATAGACAGTGGATACTCATGGGTATATTTAGCTGCCTATCTTCATTATGAATCTGCTGTTCCTAAAATTAAAGACAGGTTATTAAAGTGTGACAAATTTTATGGATGGGAAGGAGGAGATTATCAAAAAATTGAACGCTATTTAGACGATGAACAATATTGTTATCAAATGGCATACATTTCAGCAATTGAATATATAACGGGAAAACCTATTTTAAAAGCTATTACATTGACAGACCATGAAAATTCATATTTAAAAAACAAGGCAGACAAATGTATTGAATGTGATGAAGACGCCTTAGCATTTTGTTGGGCACGTTGGTTATTGGAAAAGTTGACAAAAAAATGAGCACGATTGCCTAACAGTCGCTTAACATTATGCAAATGAATAAGTTTTGGTGGATTGAAAAGTTTGACGTAATTTGCACAATGTCAAGCGGCCGCCGTTAACGTTAAGTTGAAAGAACATCCAACTTTAAAGATTCTTGGAAAATATTGAGATTCTTGTTGGCAAAAATCTTATAATTTTGTTTTGTTAATTTATTGAAAATAGATTACTTTTGTTTATAGAAAAAAAAATATTTTATGACAATTGCACAAGTACAAATATTGGTAAGTAAAAGAGATTATTTAAAATACGGATTAAATAGCAGTATTATTAATTTCGCTAAACTAAAAGAAAATATTTTACGGGAACTATTTCAAAAGTCTATTGAAAAGTCACTAAGGATGGCCAAAAAGTCAGGGTTATCAGAAATGACTTTAGATGAAATTAATGCTGAAATTGAAAAAGCACGAAAAAATGCATAAAATTGTTTTAGATACAAATGTTATTATTTCGGCACTAATAAGTCATGGATATCCATATCGAATTCTTCATAATTTGGTTGCAACTGAAAGAATAAAAATTTGTCTATCTGAACCAGTCTTAAATGAATATGCAGAAGTACTTATTCGAACAAAGTTTTCGCAGTACAAAGATTTCAAACAAAATGCTTTGTTTATCATGACAAACATAAAAAGAGTTGGTAAATTTTATAAACCAAATATTCATTTGGATATAATTACAGATAAAGCGGATAATAAATTTCTTGAATTGTCAGTGTTTTCTAAAGCAGATTTTCTTATAACTGGTAATACAAACCATTTTACAATTTCAGACTACGAAGGAGTAAAAATAATTTCTCCAAAAGACTATATTGAAAATTTCTGGAAGGTTTAATTGAAATATCACTTATTGAATTATGAAAAATCAACCTAAACGATAACTAATGCTACGTCCCATACGGGTTACAGTAGGTTTCGATGGACAGTGTGACGCCCGAACTTTTCTACTTGTGGACTGGAATGTGGCACGCAATCCCTTATTGCATATAGCCTCATCCGTTATTTTAAATTCAAACAATAAATGAAAGTATTTTTTTTAAGTTTATAACAAATAATTTAATAAATTTGTATGAGCAATTTTTAATAAACTAAAGCAAATGCTTATAAATGGATGTAAACAATTAATTTCGGATAAGGTTTACATAGCGATTAGTTATAGTGCATATTAAAAAAGACAAAAACGACAAGTATATTGCCAGAAAATTGAATAAATTTGCAACATGGAACTTGAAAAAATATACAACGAGAATTGTTTGATTACAATGAAAAATATGCCTGACAATTATGTTGACTTTGTAATCACATCACCACCTTATGACGATATAAGGAATTATAATGGTTATCAATTTGAATTTGAAAAAATTGCAAAAGAACTATTCCGAAAAGTAAAAACTGGAGGCGTTATTATTTGGGTTGTTGCAGATGCAACAATTGACGGAAGCGAAACAGGGACATCGTTTAAACAAGCCTTATATTTTAAAGAAATTGGATTTAGAATTCATGACACAATGATTTATTATAAAAACAATCCAATGCCTCAAACAGGGAATAGATACCATCAGCATTTTGAATATATGTTTGCTTTATCGAAAGGGAGTCCCAAAACATTTAATCCAATAACTGAACCAACAAAATACCAAGGACTTGCCAACATGAAAAATAGAGGACAGAATGGCACTTTGGATTATGAAAAAGTTGAAAGAACAACTGAAAAAAAAGTTGGTAATGTTTTCTTTTATTCAATATGTGGTAGCATTTCTACAAAAGATAAAATTGCATATAATCATCCTGCTATTTTTCCAGAAAAACTTGTTGCTGACCAAATTAATACATGGACTAATGAGAACGACTTAGTTTATGATCCTTTTATGGGAAGTGGTACAACAGCAATGACTTTAAAGTAAATTTTTATGATAGAAAATAAGCAGGACGAAAATATTCAACTACTTGTAAACATGCCAAATTGTTCTAATTTGCAATTTACATTTGTTAATGGGGAAATTATTAAATTCAAGAGAGTTTTTGAAAAGGATGCCCATAATGCAACTTTATATTATAAATTATCTGATGATATTCAGAATGCAATAGCAAAATACCTTAATCCAAAGGCAGTTTAAAATAATTGTAAAAACAAATGGAACATAGTAATTCTATTGAAAAAATTGGAACAGGTTTAGTCTGTTCTTTAGAAACTTTTAAAGGGGCAAAAATTGAATTAGTAAAAAGACTATCTGGTTTCAATGGATTATCCGTTTATAAAGATGGAAAGGTTAGAAAAATTGAAATAAAAACAATGCAAAACAGCGACAAATGGATTGCTATCAATGGAGTAAGAGCAATAGATAAATTATTTTTTGAAAGAGATTATTGGATGTATTTTGTATTATTTCCTGAAAATGTAGTTATTATTACAAAAGCACTTGCGTTTATCCAAACACAACTTGAAATATCTAATACAAAAGAGGAATTGATTGAATTGAAGCAATGGATAAATTTATCAAAAAAATTAACAAAGCATAAAAAATTCAAATTTACTCCTAAAATAAATGTTACATTTCCAATACCATTAAGAAAAATATATAAAGAATTTGAAAATTATAAGGATAAATATGCTAATGCTGTTATTGAAATATGGCAAAATTCTGATAATTGGAAATTAATTTATAAATCAGAAAAATATGATGAATTTTAACACAACGATATTGTAGAAAAGTTTAATGATTGGAAAAAAGATAAAGAAGCTCAAGAATGGTTAATCTTGATGAAATATAAAATCTCAGAAATTGAATATGTTGAAGCTGTGAAAATAGCTGGATTTAAAACTGATGTGCAAGTTCAAGTTACAATCAAATTGAAAAAAGCAATTGATGTTGAAAATTTACAAGTTAAATTGGTAAGCAATCCAAAAGGATTTAATCAAATAGACAAGCGTTGGGTTGACAAATATACTGAAATGTGGGATATACCAAAAAATATTATTTCAATCCTCAAACGCTACACAGGCGAAGAAATACCAACAATTAAAAAGCCAAAAGACAGCGAAGAATGTTCGCAAATGAATTTACAGATGTAGAGCAAAAGACAATCTTAAAATGGTTAAACAAAAATCAATCATTAATCGTTTCCGAAATACTAAAAGGTAGAGGTAAATTTGCAGCAGAATGGATGCTTGTTGCACAAAAAGTTGCAAAAAATGCACGTTGGATACTTAAACCAATGAATTATTGTATGAATTATTTTGGTAATGGTGAAATAGAAATAACTACAAGAGGAAATTTTAAGATTGGTAGAATTACAATGCAAAGAAAAGGTGGTGATGGAGGTAGAGATACTGCTAAAATGTTGCAATTTAAGATTAATCCAGCAGAATTGTTTGATATTGAATAAAATACGCACTATAACAGGCGGTATGTTTTATTGCCGAGACAGTGCGGGTTTCAGCGTTTCTGCATCTAATAAACTTTCGTGTAACTTGACAGGACAGTGCTTCGAAATCGGCAACAAAAACATACCGCCAATCCGTTAAATTCAAACAATAAATGAAAGTATTTTTTGTGTTTGTAACAAATAATTTAATAAATTTGTAATAGCAATTTTTAATAAACTAAAGCAAATGCTTATAAAGGGTTGTAAACAGTTAATGTTGGATAAGGTACACATAGCGATTAGTTAGCAATAAGCCGTAAAAAAAGACAGACGTATAATTGAATATTTGCTGCAAAATAACAAACCCTAAAACAGCCTACGCTTCGCAAAATTAAAAGAGGTGTTTTGCCATCCAATAAGCCGATACTAAAACACCACATTTAATTTTTCCCGATCGCTCCCAAGCCCACCCACCACCCAAAAAAAATATTTAGTTGATAAAAAGTTTCATTGTCATAAAATAGTATCGAAAACTCACAACTTTAATAATTACCTTTGAACAAAAAAATACGAGTATGCAGCTATGGAGTTTTTCAACGACTGTAAGAAATCCTGAAAGAATATTACCATTCTTGAAGGTATTAAAACTATTGGAAGGGAAACCGTTTGATAAGGAGAATCAAATGAATTATCAAATCAGTTTGATACAGCACAAATATTACAAACCAACAAATATTCCTAATAAATACAAAGTAATTTTTAACGACCCAACAAAAGTAATATCATTTAAAATTGCTGAGGAAGTATTTTATCTACAAAATTACAAAGACCCATCAATGAGAGGCAGGCATTCTGCAAATCCAATTACAAAACTTGGATTTTCAATTGCAAGAGAATCAGTTGGGGAAATTAAAATTACTGACTTAGGAAATAAATTTATCAATGGTGAATTTGAAATTGGCTATGCCTTTTTCAAATCTTTATTGAAATTACAATTTCCAAATCCTTGGAGTTCTGACTTCAAAGCTGAAAATGGTTTTGATGTTGTTCCATTTATTGCAGCGTTGCATTTAATTAACCGTGTAAATCAAAAATCAGAAAAAAGAGGTTTGACTCAAACTGAATTCAGCTTGTTTGTTCCTTCACTCATCAACCATAATTTAATTGACAACTATGTAGAAAATGTTTTAGCTTATCGTAATAGCAAAGACAAGCAAAAGTTCATTTACAAGTTTGCTCAAGAATTTTACAAAACACAAACACCATCTGAAAAACAAATAAATAATTTCTTTGAATATGGAGATAACATCATGCGATATTTCCGACTTACAAGATATTTTAAAGTATCTACTGATTCCTTTGGAGCAGACTGGCGAATTGACATTGAACCAACAAGACAAGTAGAAATAAATCAGATTTTAAAAAAGTTTAATGGTGAAGCTTTTCAATTCAAAACGACTGACGATTACTTAAGTTACATTTCAGATATTTCATTACCAAAACTTCCATCAGAAGATTTAAAAAACTCAATTCAAATTGCAAAATCATTAGTTCAAACAATTTATGAATTTGCGAAAAATTCAACGACTGAAATTTTAAAAGAAGAAAAATTAGTTCTCTCTACTGATTATACGAAATTAAATAAAGTTGAAATTGATAATTACATTTTGAGATTAAGGCAAATCAATCTTGACATAAAAGATAGAAAAGCAAAAACTGAAATTGTAAATAATGAAAATAAAATTTTTGAAATAATTACTCTATTGAAAGACACAAAGGCAATTAGAAAGATTTCGCCTGAAAAATTTGAGCAATTACTTTCAGACAGTTTGAAAATTATTAATGATGAAATAAAAATAAAACCGAATTATCCTGTAGATGACGATGGTGAACCCATTAGTCATGCGGCTGGTAACCAAGCTGACATTGAATGCTTTTACAAAACCTACAATGCAATTTGCGAAGTAACATTAGATACATCAAACTTTCAGTGGGTAAGAGAAAGCCAACCAGTAATGCGACATCTTAGAGAATTTGAAAATAAATTTTCAAATCTTCATAGTTACTGTTTATTTGTTGCCCCAAAAGTTCATGATGATACTTTGTATCATTTCTGGACTTCAATTAAACACGGGTATAATGGTTCTCCTCAAAGAATTGTTCCAATGACTACCGAACAATTTGCAATTCTTCTTGAAACTTTATTGCTACTACTCAAAAAAGGTAAACGATACAATCATACTGATGTCGAAAAACTTTATGAAGAAATAATTGATTTAACTAACAGTATAAAAGGGCATTTTGATTGGCTTTCGGCAATTGACAAAGTCCTAACTAATTGGAAAAATAAAATTGCAGCGTAATGAAAATCAATCATACATACGCAGGTGACTGCATTGAAATAATGCAAAAAGAAATTGACAAAGATTCAATTCCTTTAATTTTTGCTGACCCACCATACAATCTTTCAGGTAAATCTTTGAATCTTGCCAATAATACTACAGGTGGTGCATTTTACAAAGTGAATGAAGATTGGGATACTTACGATTACAAAGATTATGTTTCATTCACAAGAAACTGGTTGAAGGCAAGTTTTAATATTCTAACTCCAAACGGGAGCATTTATGTTTCATGCACACAGCATAACATTGGCGAAATTCTTTTTATAGCCAAAGAACTTGGATTCAAGTTGAACAACATTATTACTTGGTATAAAACCAACTCAATGCCTAACATCACTAAGCGTACATTTACTCATTCTACCGAATTTGTTTGTTGGTTTGTAAAAGGCAAGAATTGGATTTTTAATTACGACCAAATGAAAAAGTTCAATCCAAATAAAACCAAAGAAGGAAATGAAAAACAAATGAGAGATTTCCTTGACTTCATTGAATTGCCAATTGTCCAAGGCAAAGAAAGAATTAAAGGAGAAAATAATCGTGCTGCACATCCGACTCAAAAACCTGAAAAACTTTTAGAGCTTGTTATACTTGCATCATCAAACGAAAATGATATTGTGCTTGACCCATTTTTCGGCACAGGGACTACAGGATTCGTTGCACAAAAACTAAATAGAAAATGGATTGGTATTGAACGCCATCCTGAATACATAAACCTTTTAAAAAAAAGAATGAATGAAAAACATACAACTGTTTAATGACGATTGCTTAAAAGTTTTGCGGACACTTCCCGAAAAAAGCATTGACTTGATTTTTGCAGACCCTCCTTATAATTTATCAGGTGAAGGTTTTCTCACAACTAAAAACGGGAAAGTTGCAAAACTGCACAAAGGCGATTGGGATGTAATTACAGACATCCATAAATTCAATGAGGACTGGATGAGTGAGTGTATTCGTGTGTTGTCTGATACAGGAACAATTTGGATAAGCGGAACTCTACACAACCATCCTTCTGTTGGTGTTCTACTTAAAAAATTAGGACTTTGGATTATCAATGATGTGATTTGGTTTAAGCGTAACGCAACACCTTTGCTTTCTACAAACCGACTTGCACCATCAACAGAATTAATTTGGGTTGCGAGCAAGTCAAAAAAATATTTTTTTAATTACGACTTGGCCAAACAAATTAATGGTGGCAAGCAAATGAAAAACTTGTGGGAGATTAATGCTGAGAGACACAAGACAATTCACCCGACAGAAAAACCTGAGACACTTATGCAAAGAATTATTTTAATTGCGAGTAAAGAAGGAGACACAGTTTTAGACCCTTTCACTGGTAGCGGAACGACAGGCGCGGTTGCAAAAAAATTGAATCGGAATTTTATCGGAATAGAAATCAGCAAAGAATATTTTGATATTGCAATGCATCGCATAAATATTCAGGAAAATGATGAACTTAATTTTAATGTTTATTTAAACGGCAACAATAACAATGCTCAACAATTATTATTGATGGAGGATAAAGCAAAATACACAAAGAAAAAGAAAGAAAAAGCTATCATTTAGCCAACGCAATTTGTAGCACATTTGCATTTTTTCCAACACTATAAGCCAACTATAAAAATGCAAAAGAGCTACAAAGCCATCGCACTGACAAAAAGACAATGCAGCAAAAATGAAAGACAATTCATTGATAGGCAAGAACGGCCAGCTTGTAACAGGCGGTATGTTTTATTGCCGAGACAGTGCGGGTTTCAGCGTTTCTGCTTTTTATAAACTTTCGTGTAACTTGACAGGACAGTGCTTCGAAATCGGCAACAAAAACATACCGCCAATCCGTTATAGGTAAGATAAGATTAAAAAACAATTTAAAATATAAAAAATGAAAACTACTTTAACAATTTTAGGACTAATAATATCTGGTTTAATTGCTAATGCTCAATTATCTATTGATACTATTTTTTATTCGAGCGGGGCAACCTTATGTAATGAAACTCAACAATTCAATTTCAAATTTATTAATGATACTTTAATTTGCTGGGGAAATGTAAACTCTGTTTGTTGTAATAATCACTATTTTATTGTAGAGAAAACAAATGATACAATAATTTTTGAAAAATATACGCCTGCACCAACATGTGACTGTTCAGGATCATTCATCTTTTTTGTGGAAATTCCTAATTGCTATTTAAGTGCTTATCATTTTTTTGTAAAGGACTCTATATTTATAGAACTTGATTCAATTATTAATAACGATATTTCCATTACCACGGAATATATTGATACTATATTATTTGCGACTGCTCTTTACAGTGGTAATCCCCAAGATCAACAGTTAAATGTAAACTTTGAAAATGACACAATAACATTTTCAGGAAAGATTGCAGCAAGCTATAATGCTACTTTATCAAATCATTATTTTATAACAGAAATAAAAAATGATACAGTACTAATAGATAGGTATGATTTAAATGTTAATGAAGCATCAGGTCTTTATGATTTCTCAATAAAAATTCCTGATTGTACCTTAAATACCTATAATTTTATTCTTAACAATATATGTTTCTCCGGATTTGACACAATAATTACACAAAGTACAGCAATTCAGGAAAATAAACCTAATGATTATGGATTAGTATGTTACCTTGATGCTACAAATTCAAAAATTATTATTGAAATTTCAGAAGCTGGTCAATATTCATATACTTTGTTGATTAGTGATATAAATGGCAAAATATTGAGCAAATGCAATAATCATAAAACTAATAAATTTGAAATTAAAAAAGCAGAATTGAAATCGGGTATATATACATACCAATTGATTAGAAATGATGGTGAATTATATAGTGGTAAATTTTTAATTGAGAATTGAAAAGAGAAAGAATAATATATGCCCAGTCCATAATACATAGCAAAACGCCATTAAAACGGCGTTTGCGAGTTTTCGTTACCTTATAACAATAATTTTTTCTTTATAAAATATTTCTTTCCCTTTTATTGTAACAAAATACAATCCCTCAGGTAGCATGCTAATATCTATTGTAATCTTATTTTCTGCGTCATGCTGAACTATCCCCAGCTTGTCGAAGGACAGCATCTCAACACCTTGAATGTTATATATTGTAATTTCGTTATTGCATAAATTAAAACTTGATTGAATTGTTATTAATTTATTAGCAGGATTTGGAAATATTCTAATATCATTATTCTTATTTATTTCATTTTTCGAATTCATCATAAAAAATATTGTGTTAACAATGTTCATTATTTCGTCGCGTTTGCTTTCGGGGTATATTGTTTCGAAAGGTATTGTTAGGTAAACCATTTTATTCCAGTAAAAACTTCCGGCACATTTTGCTGGAAAAGCATCAAAATATGCAATTTGCTCGCCTTGCCAAGTACCAATAGTGTTGGGTGTTATAACATCGGGATAACGAACATCATAAGTATCATTTGTTCCATCATCAAACGTAAATAAAATTGGTGAAATATTTGGTGGTGTTAATGTTGCATTGTAATAAGTTGATGACTGGTTGTTTGGTGCATCTTCAACATAAGTTGCATATAAATAATTATGATAAAAATCTTTATCGGTAGCAGAACCCAAATAATCTAAATCCCAGCCAATTTCGGAACCCGAAATAAAATAATGAACATTGCAATTTGTTAACATTAATTGCTCTTGAGCTGAAAAAGTTTCGTTAGCAGTACTTTCTTCTCCAACAATATAATCGAGAGCATTAAAATTATTTAACAAAATTAAACTGTCGGTAACTGCTTCATTGGTTGCCGAAGAAAAACATTGTCCAATATTATTTATTGAAGAGCCATGCTGGCGTATAAAATCGAAAGTGTTTCCTGCCGTTACTCTGTCGAAAGCATTTATAACAAGATAATGACTGTAATAATTTGTGTTTTTAGTTGTAGCTCCTAATACTTCGGAATATTCCGAAACTCCACCATTAAATCCAATGGCAGCAATTTTTACATAAATTATTGTGTCAACTGTTAAGTTATTTATTGTAATGTTATTTCCTGAATAATTTTGCGGTAATTCAAAACATTTTCCATCGTGACTTAACGAAATTTTATATCCTAAAATATTTGAAACGTTTTTTGCAATAATTTTTATACTTCCTAAATTATTATCTAAAACACAAAATGAAATTGGTTTTGTAATATTTGGAGGGGTTATAGGGTATCGGGGATTTGAAATTACACCTTCGTCGCTTAATAATATACATAATATTGCAGATTGTAAAATATTTTGAACGGTATTTAAACAACCGTCAACATAAATTTCATTTTGCACTAATCTAATTCCGTGACTGTAATCGGCATAAGTTTCTTCGTGTCCGTAATACAGTGGCTGAATTGGTGTTCCGTTTTGATAATGCCAGCCATAAATAACAACTCTGCATGGTGCAGGATTTCCATAAATATGATTTGAAATAATTACATCTTTTTTATCGCCGGAAATCAATTCGCCAAGTGGGTGAGCAGTTAAAAATGTTAAACGTTGGTTCCAAACCATTGAATCGTGAGTTGCAAAAACTGGAACAGTAGTCATTTGGGGGCTTGGAGAAATAGATTGAGGAGCCATTTTTACCGTTGCAGTTTGCCATATATCATCAACCATTTTTCTTGTAGGTAGCGAAAATCCAATATAGTCGGCAATTCGCTGGGCAAGGAGAGGAGTCATTGGACATAAAAAATAATCGCTGTCGCAACCAATTGCCATATAATCTGGAATTACAAAATAATTTATTGTGTGATTTGTTCCTGAAATATTTACAGTTGATGTTATTTCAACTAAGTTTCTCAAAAAATCCGGAACATTTCCATTAATTATTTGCCAAAAAATTGTGTCTTCTCTTGCTGTTAAACTTAATGGGGTTAATGTTGAAATTATTTGAGTTCCGTTTTGTGCAGTTGTTAAACGGGATGGTAAAGGTAATATTTGAGAAAAGCCAGAGTTAATTGAAATAACAAATAGAATAAATGTAAATAGTTTTTTCATTAAACTTAACTGAAATAGGGCAATAACTGAACAAATGTTTTACTTATTGTTAATTAAATTAGGGTTTCTCCTGCAATCAAATACTTTAATAACATACACATTTTTTTCAATAACTTTGTAAATTATTTTATAATTCCCTTCTAAAATGTATCTATATTCACCTTTTCTATTCTTTAGCAATTCTTCAATTTGTCCTTTTTTTGCTTGTTTATTTAGGTTTTTTGTAGAAGAGAGTATCTTACTTTTAATTTTTTCTGCAATTTTAGTTAATCCCCTAAATTTATAGTAGTTGTAAATCTCTATCGTTTCTTGAAGTGCTTCATTTGTCCAAATAACGCTCATAAATTAATTACCAGTTTTTTGAATTTTTTTCAACTTCATCCTGAGTGTGTATTTTCCCTGATTTTATATCTTTCTCAGCTCTATCAATGCTTGCATAAAACTCATTAATTGTAAATGGTTTAATATTGTCATTTGTTATATTTAAATAAGTTTTACGAATTTTATCCATTTTACTTATAATATTAGTGTCACTTATTTGAGTAATCCATTCAATTAGCTCTAATTTTGCAACTTGTATGTTCATACCGCTTTTTTATTATGATAATAACACAAAGATAATAAAAAATATTTTTGAAATTATTAATTTTATTCAAATTATTTTTTTCATTTGGTTAATAATTTTGTAAATTCATTTATTTTCCATCTTTTTGACTTATAACTATAATCATGCTAATGGCATCCACACCCTTTTGGTATCAAATTATTTGGGTCTAAAGGTTCTTTTATAGATGAAAATGGTCTTTTGTTTATAATTTTATAAATGGCTTTTATTCCAGGGTTTTCACAATTTAGACAAACTTCTTCGGAATGAGTTTTTGTGAAAATTTTATTTCCGTGCGATTTTATTTTATTACAAAAAATTAAATATTCCTTATTCAACATAAAAGCAGAATCGGGAGTTTCGATTTGCATTTTCATTCGTCTTTTACCTTTCTGTATTTCTGTTAACTGAAATTCTAATAAAAATCGAGGTTGTTCATCGCAATCATTATCATTAGTATAACTTGGTAGTTGATATTTGCTTATTAAAACTCCGGTAAAAATCATATCTGAGTTTTTGTATAATGTTAAATATGTAGAATCGGATGTTTGTGCTTCAGAAATAACATTAAAAAAAACAAATATGGAGATTAAATACATTTTAAAAAGGAATAGTTTAATTCCGATAACTATTGGAATTACCTTTTCCTTTTCCCTCTCCTTTGGAGAGGGATTAAGGGTGAGGTTATTAAAAAAAATAAACCTAAAACCATTAAATATTAATCTATAATTCCCCATTAATGTTATTTGTTATCAGGAATCATTTTGAATTTTAGTTCAGTAAAATCAAAATCGGGGTTTGGAACATCAATTTTAAACTCATCTACATCTCCATCCTGATTTAAAATAAAATTAACTTTTCCTTTTGGCAAGGATGGAAAATTTTTAAACTCAACAACAAAAGTATCGTACTGCCAATGTTCTAATACCGAAAAGAAATCGGGTGTTGGTATAAATTGCAATTCTAATTTACCATTCTTTAATGTTATTGTTGCATTACCATATAACTCGCCGCCATAAGTACCGCAATATTTTTCGAGTTGGAGCGATGGTTTTGAATTTTTATTTCTTTTTTCATCGGCTTCTTTATCTGCTTTAATTTTATTTTCGTCTCTGATTTTAACATAATTCAAAATAATTGAGCTGTAATCTTTTCCTTCAACACCAAAACATTTGTCAAGAATGCTGTACATTAATGTATAAGGCAAATAATTAATGCTATTTGTTAAAATTACAAATCCTGTTTTTTCTTCGGGAACCAAAACAACTTGCGAAATCATTCCATCTAATCCACCACTATGATTTATTATTTTTCGTCCATGGTAATCAAACATATCCCAGCCCAAGCCATAATTGTGAAAGTGCATACTTGGAAAAAGCATTTCGTCAAATTTTGAAATATTTTCAACTGTTTGCGACGACCACATATCGCGTTGAGCAGCTTTAGAAAAATATAATTTTTCATCAACTGTGCCATTATTTAGCTGCATTTTTATCCATTTGCTCATGTCGTTTACAGTAGAATTTATTCCGCCGGCAGGTGCAATGTTATCCCAACTTATATATTTAATTGGAATTACCTTTCCATAACTTCTTGCATGAGGAATTGCCAAATTCTTATATTCAGAATGTTTTTTTATTGTTGTGTTTGTGTTTTTCATTCCGAGTGGCTCGAAAAACTTTTCTTTAATGTAATCATCGTAACTTTTACCAGTAACTTTAGGAATAATTTCACCAGCAGTTAAAACCAATAAATTCGAATATCCATAATGGCTTCTAAAACTATAAACAGGTTTTAAATATTTAATACTTCTAATAATTTCTTCGCGGGTGTATTTGGATGCATCCCATACTAAATCGCCACTAAAAGTTGCAAGTCCGCTTCGGTGACAAAGCAAATCTCTAATTGTAAATTCGTGTGTAACAAAAGGGTCGTACATTTCAAAATATGAAATGTAATCAGTAACTTTATCGTCCCATTTAATTTTACCTTCGTCAACTAATGTTGCGAGTGCTGCCGAAGTAAATGCTTTAGTATTGCTGGCAATGCCGAACATTGTATTTGCGTCAACTTTTTCGGTTTTGCCAATTTCTCTAACACCAAAACCTTTTGCAAAAATTAAGCTATCATTTTTAATAATACCAACAGCCATTCCAGGAATTTCCCATTCTGTCATACATTTTTGAATGTAAGCTTCGAGTTTTTGTAAATCGGGTTTTTGAGCATATAAATTTGCTGTTAACAAAAAGAAAAAGAAAACTAATGATTTTTGCATATTTTAAAATTTGATGCAAATGTAATAAAAAGTAATTTTTGGTAAACGTCATGGCGTATTTAGTCTGACATCTCCTTTGGCGATAGCGGGTCAAGCCCGCAATGACGAACAAAATAAATAATAGATTTTTACCCGAACTTACAGTTCTATCCCCTTGGTTCGTGTCCCCACGAAACAATTCTAATTTATTCATAATGTCACTCCTAACGGAGTTTTATTTAGGAAAGGACCGATTTTTACCATAATTTCGTCTCAACGGGACTTAATTACAAAAGTTTTTTAGCACATCAAAATAAAATTAATCCGAAAAAATAATTCATTATTTTTTATAAACTTTGTGAGCTTGGCTATTTGGGGAGACAAATTTTTTACTTGCGTAACATGAGTTAATAATGCGAATTAAGAGTTGAATTTTTTTTCGTTCCGTTAGGAACGGTATATTGGTAGAAAATATAATTTAATCCAAATTATAGTTCCGTAGGAACGAAATAATTTA
>Ga0154308_1175_pt1 | contig 31735 bp, 28 predicted proteins | sample RifGroA2_FD_105602 | JGI IMG/M metagenome (GOLD analysis project Ga0154308, IMG submission 105602) | Bacteroidetes bacterium GWA2_32_17
CTCGTTTTGAAAACAGTCATTTACATTCCGCCATTGTTTGTGTCCTCACAAACAAAGCGTGCATATTATATGCTCAAAAAGAGATTGCAAATCGTTTGTAAAGACACAAACGAAGGCAGTGAGGTTTTAAAAACTTAGCATGTTTACCCTGTAGAATTCCGATTTATCGGAATATTCAACAGGGCCTCAAGCTCGAACATTATGAATCAGACAAGACTTTATGGACAGGCACTACTTAATATAGCATATTATGAAGTAAAAGTTTTTTAAAAGTGCAAAGGATTTTCACTAAAAGCGTAAATTTCTTTGCATCCGATAACTATCGGATTTTAGAGGCTCCCTAAAGTGCAACGTCGTTAAGTTAAGAAAATAATGTCGTCCCTACAGGACTTTAGCCAAATGTTATTTTTCCTTTTACCATAATACCGCTCCAACGGAGCTTAAGGGGACTTCTAAAAATACCCTATACATTTACGTCATTCCTGCCCCGTATCAAGTACACGGGGTAAACTCCAGCAGGAATCTAAGCGTTTTCATTCAAATAAAAGCATTGCTTCTTTAAGAAGCAATGCTTTTGCTACTATGCGAAGCGAATAATCTCCTTTAAAATTGGAGTGATATGAGATGGCAGCCTTTCGACAAGCTCAAGATGACTGCCTGCCATGACGCAATTATTTATTTTTAGAACCCACCTTAATAAAATCCCAGAGGGATGACATTATGGTAACAATTGAACTAAATATGATTCTAAAGTACTCCCTCTTTCATCGGGATAAACTCCGGTACGACATTATTAAAACTCAATCGCTTTATTTATTGACATTGGGCTTTAGCTCCACATCCGATATCGGATTGACTTTTTCAGCAGACCCTATATAAACTGAATATCTCGATTATTTTATTGAATTAGTATTTTATGATGCAATAATAATTGCAATTGAATTTTTTCGGAAATTAAAAAATAATTGTAACTATTCAGTATAAGAATTATCACGCAAAGGCGCAAAGAACGCAAAGAAAATAGAAAAAGAAAATATAGAAAACGCTCAAAATGATGAAATTCGAAATAGAATTGTTTATAGTATTTACAAATTGTTAGTTCGCAAAGAAAAAAATCATTAATGATTTTTTTAAACTCTGCGAGCTTAAAACTTTGCGGACATTGCGAACTTTGCGTGAATAATATTTGCGGGAAATATGATACTAACTTAACAAAAAATTATAGTAATTTTGACAAGATTAGTTACAAATAATTTATTACCTTTAAACGAAGTGCAGCTAAAAAAATTAAACGAAATAATAATAAAGTTCAGTAAAAACTGCTAAACGGAAAACTTAAAGTTGTTATTGAAATTAAAAAATATTATTTCTTAAAATATTCCCGTTCTCCAAAAATAGCACTTCCAATTCTAACCATTGTACTACCTTCTTCTATTGCAATTTTATAATCGCCCGACATTCCCATTGATATTTCACAAAACTCAGAATTGTTTTTATAAAATCCCGATTTTACTTTATTAAATAAGGTGGCAAGGTTATTAAATTCTTTTCTTATTTGATTTTTATTGTCGGTATATGTAGCCATACCCATTAAACCACATATTATAACATTATGTAAATTTTTAAACTCATCAGAGTTTAACATTCCAAAAATTTCAGATTCCGAAAAACCAAATTTAGTTTCCTCTGAAGCTATAAATACCTGAAGTAAACAATTAATAGTTCTATTATTTTTAAAAGCTTCTTTATTTATTTCTTTTAAAAGTTCAAACGAATCAACTGAATGAATTAACGAAACAAAAGGAGCAATATATTTAATTTTATTGGTTTGCAGATGACCGAGCATGTGCCACTCAATAGGCAAATTAATTTCATTATATTTTTTTTGCATTTCCTGTGCTCTGTTTTCGCCAAATATTTTTTGACTGCAATTAAATGCATCAATAATCGCTTCGTTGGGTTTAGTTTTTGATACTGCAACTAATTTAACATTTGCAGGAATTGAATTTAAAATTTTACTAATATTTTCTTTAATAGCTCCCATTATTAGAAATAAAATTTATTCTAAAGAATGAACAACCAAGCCACTTCTTAATTTTGGCTCGAACCATGTTGTTTTTGGGGGCATAATGTTATTAGAATCAGCAATATCGAGTAATTGCTTCATGCTTACAGGATAAAGTGCAAAAGCTACTTTCATTTCGCCAGAATCAACACGTTTTTTTAATTCGCTTAAACCTCTGATTCCACCAACAAAATCAATTCTTTTATCGGTACGTAAATCTTTAATTCCTAAAACCGGGTCGAGCATAAATTTACTTAAAACAGTAACATCTAAAACATCAATTGGGTTATTATTGTTATAAGTGTTTGGTTTTGCAGAAAGAGAATACCATTTACCTTCGAAATACATCGAAAAATTGTGCAATTTGTTAGGTTTATATATTTCTGTCCCACAATCTTTTACATTAAAATTATTTTTAATTTTATCTAAATATTGTGAAGAAGATAAACCATTCAAATCTTTTACGACTCTGTTGTAATCAATAATTGAAAGCTGATTGTCGGGAAAATGTACAGCTAAAAAATAATTATACTCTTCGCTCCCATTATAATTGGAATTTTGCAAACGTTTTTCTTTTCCTACCAATGCAGCGGCTGCAGTTCTGTGATGACCGTCGGCGACATAAGTACATGGTACTTTAGTAAAAAGTTCAATTATTCTGCTGATTGTTAACAAATCGTTTATTACCCAAAAATGATGGCCAACATTATCTGAAGTTACAAATTCATATTCTGGTTTTTGGTTTGTTACAATGTTTGATACAATTTCATCAATTTCTTTTACAGCACGGTACGAAAAGAACACAGGTTCCATATTTGCATTTGTAATGCGAACATGTTTCATTCGGTCTTCTTCTTTATCTTTACGGGTAAGCTCATGTTTCTTTATTATATTATTCAAATAATCATTTACTCCTGCACAACCAACAATTCCATATTGAGTTTTGCTGTTCATCGTTTGTGCATATATATAAAGGTATTCGCTTTCGTCTTGAATAAGCCATTTATTTTTTTTAAAATTTTCGAAATTTTCTTTAGCTTTATTATAAACCGACGCATCGTGCTCATTAGTATTTTCGGGTAAATCAATTTCGGGTTTTGTTATATGCAACAACGAATATTTGTTTCCATTTGCTTCAACACGGGCTTCTTTAGAATTTAACACATCGTAAGGACGTGCAGCTAAATCTTTTACAATTTCTTTTGGTGGTCGAAGTCCTTTAAAAGCTTTTAATATTGCCATGACAAATAATTTTTATTATCAACACTTTGATGTTCTTTATTATGTTGGGCTAAAGCCCATTTTTTATTTTTTTATCCACGACCTAAAGGTCGTGGCTATTCAAAATTTTCAAATTAATATTATACTTTTCACAGGGTAAATTATTACATTTGGGTTTTAGGTAAATGGTTTAATCCACTCTTCCTTATACTTTTTTACCATATAACTCTATACCTTAATTTGTATTCATGAAATACTAAAATTTATCCTGTTAGCAGTATATTTACATTTCGGTTAATAAATCACTCATCATTTGTTAACCTGAAAAGTTTTGTTGCCAGATTTTACAAAGCCCACAATTTGTTTTGCTGCTGCAATACCAGCGTTAATATTAGCTTCCGAAGTTTCTGCACCTTGTTTTTTGGGGGTTGCATAATAACGATTTTCAAGTGCTGATAATTCAGAATGACAAGCAGGAGCAATATCTGTAATGTATTTAAAATCATCGCGTGCTGCAAAAATACTTTTAAGAGAATCTTCGCAAATAACTTCTTTACGGGCAGTATTTACCAATGTTCCGCCTTTTGGCATTTTAGAAAGCAAATCGAAATTTATTGTGCTCTTTGTTTTTTCGTTAGCAGGTATGTGTAATGAAACATAATTGCAAGTAGAATAAAGCTCTTCAACAGTGTTTAAAACTTTTACTCCGTCTTTTTCGATTTGTTCTTTTGCAACAAATGGGTCGAAAGCAAAAACCTGCATTCCAAAACCTTTTGCAATTTGTGCAACAATTTTTCCAACATTACCATAAGCATGAATTCCAAGTTTTTTACCTTTTAATTCGGTACCCGAAATGCCTTTAAAATTTCCCCGAGCCATAAAGAGCATCATGCCAATAGCTAATTCGGCTACAGCATTTGAATTTTGCCCTGGAGTGTTCATTACTACAATTCCTTTTTCAGTTGCAGCTACTAAATCAACATTATCGTATCCTGCACCGGCACGGACAATTATTTTTAATATTTTTCCGGCTTCAATAACTTCTTTTGTTGCTTTATCGCTTCTGATAATTAATGCGTCAACATCGGCAACTGCTTTTAACAAATCGTTTTGAGCGGTATATTTTTCGAGTAATACTAATTGAAAACCAGCTTCTTCAACTACTTTTCTAATACCATCAACTGCAGCTTTTGCAAATGGTTTTTCGGTTGCTACTAATACTTTTGTCATGATTAAGGATTTACTTTCATCTTTTTGTCATGTTGAGCGTAGTCGAAACATCTATTTTTACAATTTAGATTCTTCACTTCGTTCAGAATGACAAAATTATTAATTTTTCACTTTTTGAACTTTATACTTTAAGTACTTAAAACTTATTTATTAATGCATTTTTTCAAATTCCTGCATACAATTTACTAATGCCTGAACAGATTCTATTGGTAAGGCATTATAAGTTGATGCTCTATATCCACCAACTAAACGATGTCCTTTAATTCCAACCATTCCTTTATTTTTTGCGAACTCCATAAAAGTATCGCTTAATTCTTTATATTGTTCGTTCAAAACAAAGCAAATATTCATTCTTGAACGTGATTCTTTTTCTACTGTGCCAACAAACATTTTATTCCTATCAATTTCATTATAAAGTAAGTTTGCTTTTGCAATATTCATTTCTTCAATTTTAGTAAGTCCACCAATGTTTTTGAGCCATTTTAAAGTTTCATTTAAAGTAAAAATAGGCAATACAGGTGGAGTGTTAAACATTGAACCATCTTTAATATGTGTTCGATAATCGAGCATTGATGGAATGGTTCTCGACATTTTTCCCAAAATATCTTCACGAACAATAACAACGGTAACACCAGCGGGTCCAATATTTTTTTGCGCACCGCCATAAATAAGTGCATATTTACTTACATCAACAGGGCGGCTTAAAAAATCGGAAGACATATCGGCAACAAGATTTACAGGTGAGTTAAGGTCTTCACGTAATTCTGTTCCGTAAATAGTGTTATTTGTAGTAATGTGCAAATAATCAACATCAGTTGGAATATTAAAACCTTTTGGATAATATGTAAAATTTTGAGCGGCTGATGATGCAATTACATTTATATCGCCAAACAATTTTGCTTCTTTTATTGCTTTTTTAGCCCAAACACCCGTTTCGAGATATGCAGCTTTTTTCTCTAACAAATTGTAAGGAACCATTGCAAACTGCGTACTTGCACCACCTCCCAAAAAAATAACCTGATAACCTTCAGGAATATTAAAAATTTCTTTAAATAAAGCAAATGCTTCATCAATTACTGCCTGAAACTCTTTGCTGCGATGCGAAATCTCAAGAATTGACATTCCAATTCCGTTAAAATCTAAAACTGCTTTTGCAGTATTTTCGATTGCTATTCTTGGAAGAATCGCAGGTCCGGCATTAAAATTATGTTTTACCATATATAAAAAATTTAGGATTTATGAATTACGATTTAGGATTTAATATTAAGTGCAAATTTTGAAAAATATTTTGATATAAAATAATATTTTTATCATGTTTTACAATACAATATAAAATACCAAATTACAAATTGCAAAAACCTCAAACTTTTCAACTAATAACAAATCAGTGTCTAAAAAAAATATCGAATGTCGAATAACGAATGTTGAAATAAAAACAATCAGCGTTTACAGTGTAAATCGGCGTCTAAGAAATAACAAATCCCAAAAACCAAAAAATAAATAAAACAATTTAAATTATATTTACAATTACTCCATCTTTAAATAATGGAAGTACTTTTACGCTATCAATTGTTATACAATAATCAATAACATCATCAAGTATCATTTTACGCAAACGATGGCGATGTGCAGCTTTTTCGATATAATTTCTCAAATCGGGTTTTGCAACGTTCCACAAATCAATAGCAGCATTTGTAGAATCACAAATTGTTGAAAACTTGCCTGTTTCAATAAGTTTTTGAGCAATAGCTCCGGCACAAATTGAATCTTCGAGATTAAAACGACCTTTCCATCCCGAGCAAAATAATATAACATCAGCATGAACTTTTTCTAAAAACTTAACCAGTTCTGATAAATTAGTAAAAGCTCCTATTATAATATTTTTAGAATCTTTTGCCAGTTGAATTGCTTGAGTACCATTAGTTGTACTATATGCAATAGTTTTTCCTCTAACTCTTTCGGGGGTAAAATTAAACGGTGAATTTCCAAAATCGGCAAAATCAAGAACAATTCCATCTCTTTCGGCGGCAAGAATAAAACCTGCATCTTTAACTTTTCTTGCATCTTCTACTGTTCCAACTGGGATTATTTTTTCAGCTCCGGCAGCAAAAGCTGCACAAATTGACGATGTTGCCCTAAAAACATCAATTACAACTACGTTTGCATTTGTATTTTGGTAAAAATGAAATAATAAAGGCGAAAAACAAACTTCAATTTTCTTTTTCTCTTCCATAAAAAATTAATTGAGCAAAGATAGAAAACAAAAATGTTTTATATAGTGTCTGTCTATAATGTCCGATTTTTTCGTTATGCTTCGAACAAAACTATGGCACGGTTTAAAACCGTGCCATAGTTTGTTGAATCGCAAGCCTCAAACTCGAACATTATAGTTCAGACACTGACTTTATGGACAGACACTATATAATGTTTGCAAGAAAACGCACATTGTCAAAATGGAGTTTTTTCTATGGATAGCCACTAACGAGCGGCTCTTGAAAAAGCTGTGCTCCAGATAGCAATCGGGATAAACATAGTCCGTGCCAAACCACTTGAATGTTTATTTGTTTTATAATATGCCATATTTCTTAAGTCAGTCTGCTTTCCTGTTAATGTTTTCATCCAAAATTTCCTTTATAATCAACATTATTGCAGTAAATAACCAAATAGATTAATCCTTAATGCAACGAACAGAAAAACCATAAGTCTTACCGTAGCTGCTCCTGACCACAGTGCTGTTATAGTAACTCATGTACAGATTCCATGCAATGCCTGTATTATACTTGGTAGAACTCCACCAGTAACCATTACCTCCAATGCCACTGAATGCTCCACTGTTGCTAAGGCAAGAAAAATAAACTTCAAATAATTCTTCGAGTTCAATTTTCGGTTTACTCCCCCTTACCAAAGGGGGTTGGGGGGATTGATTGCTCCAACTCGTGAATTCTATTTTCAATTGTTCTGATAACATTATCTAATTCATATTTTACTTCGTGTTCGGTAATTCTTAAAACATTATATTCATATTTTGATAATTTTTCATCTCTTACTTTGTCTTCTTCATATTTAAAATTATGCGAATACCCATCAATTTCAATAATTAGTTTTAATTTTCGGCAAATAAAATCTACTATAATATTTAATCCCCCTAACCCCCTTTGTAAAGGGGGAATTTGAATAGCAAATTGTCTATTAAATTGATAACCAAGCATTCGTTTAGCGCGTAAAACTTTTGACCATAAGATTACTTCGCCAAAAGTCGAATTGTTTCGTAATTGTCTTGCTAATGGTTTTAATTTTTTGTTGTAATGAAAATTCATTTTATGCATTTTGTTAATTAAAAAAAATCCTCCTAACCCCCTTTATAAAGGGGGAATTAAGAAAACGCTGTCAGGTCTTTGCAGACGCTGACAGGTTTTCTGAAAAAATGTTTTGTTTAAAACCCCGAACTGCACGCACATAGTTTGTGTTGTTCTTATTGTTGTTGTTCTGATTGCCATTGTTGAAGTTCTGTTTCCATGCGTTGTTGTTATCGTACTCGCTGGAACTCCAATAGTTGTTATTAGCAAAACCGCCAACCACATAAAATAAAGGCGTTCATATAAATACAAGGCATCTTATATTTATTGGAGAATTACTCATTTAATCCCCCTAACCCCCTTTGTAAAGGGGGAATAAGAAAATGCATTAAATAACTCTCATTTTAACTGCTCACCGAACAGTCCCTTTATCGCTTTTAAACAAAACCTTGCTCGCTCCTGGCAACCGTAGCTGCCAAAATTCCGGCATTTACCGGTTAGCATTACGCCAATCTGTAATTTGTTTGCCTATGCTATCCATCAAACCAGATAACCCGGCTTGATTTTTTACTGCTAAAATTTTCATATCCACACACAAGCGTATCTCAAATTTCAACAATTCAAAATCGTCTAAAAATGCTTCCAGGTAAACGACCTTATCTTTTGCTTTATTGGCTCTGTAAATACTCCTTACAAGTTGAATAGCATCCCTTTTCATATCCTGTCCCAGTGTATATTTATACTCACGAGGAAACTCCTGAGTTCACCCCATGAGATAATTACATAAGCGAGATTTTATATATCTTTTACCCCATGCTGTTTTAAGATATTTTTCTCGCTTTGTTGCATCCTGTTGATTTAAGCAACCCTCGAAGTAAACTAAATTAAGTGGTCTTCTACTTTTTGTAGATTGAACTTTACCCTCATTATGTAAAGCCAATCTTTGCTTTAAATCATTTGTGTAACCTACATAAAAGTTACCATCTTTCTCGCTTTTTAGAATGTAAATGTAAAAATACATATCTCACGGGGTAAATAAAAATATTTTTTGAATCAAATTATACACATCCTTAAAAACTTGCAATTCGTAATATAATGCCATACTTTAGTTATAAGTACATAAAGTTACATACTCTTGCGTTGTTATACCATTTTTGCAAATTACTCATTCCATATTTTATAAATTTTTCATTCATAATGGGTCCACATTCTGATAATTTTAACAATCTTTTCCATTTCGTAAATCTGGTAAACAAGGCGATGCTGAATGTTTATTCTCCGAGAATAAGCACCAGCCAAATCGCCCACTAATTTTTCAAAAGGAGGTGTTTTAAGAAATGGATTTTTTTCGAGAATATCAAGTAAGGTTTCTGCTTTACTTTTCAATCCTGATGATGAGAGTTTTTTTGCATCTTTTTGGGCTTGTTTTGTATAAACAATTTTCCATTTGTGCATTACCAGTTTAATTTATTAGAGGTTTTGTCAATTGGAGTATTCAATCCTTTGTTTATAGATTCACGCATACCGGGAATAGAAAGCAAATATAATGTTTCACTTATTGCCCTCCAATCATCCTCACTTATAAGGATGCCATTGATACCATTTTTTCCTTTTATTTGTATAGGTTCATGATATACAGATGTTTCATATATGATTTTTTCAATAGCTTTACTTGCTTGAGTTAAATTGATGCTTCTCATAAAATATTTTATTTGCAAAATTAATAAAATTCAGTATTATTTTTCTAAAAAAAATTCGACGCCTACAAGCGTATTAAATTGTTAAATTGATTCACCCCGTGAGATAATTGGTTAAACATGCTTTAATATACCTTTTACCAAATATCTCACGGAGTAAATTGTTAAAAAGCCCGAACAGCTCGCACGTCATTTGGGTTGAGCTTATCGTAGTTGTACTGATTGCCATTGAGGAAGTACTGTCTCCATGCGTTGGCGTTATCGTACTCGCTGGAACTCCAATAGTTGAAATTAGCAAAACCGCCAATGGCTACTTTATTTAAGTAAAGCTTGTTCAATTCATCTTTGCTTGGTAAATACCAGTCGCTATAAGCACCTAATACTAAATCGGCACACAACTGAGCCGCATAACTTCCTGCTCCCTGATTAGCAACAATGGTAATTGTATTCGCATTTCCGGTGCCTATTGCAGTGGCTGTTGCGCCTGTTGTTGTGTAACTTCCATTGTACCATTGTATGCCTGTACTTTGGTCGCTTGGTGCTGCAATTAAGCCATGTGTTTCACAAACAATGTATCCAGGGTCGCCGGGTTGCAGAATATAAGCAACAATACCACCCTGATAACTTTGTCCTATGTCAACTGTATTTGTACAAAAACTTATTTCATTACCGTAAGCAGTACCAATACCATTTGTGGCATAAGCTCTTACATAGTATGTTAAACCAAGGGTTAAGCCAGTTATGTTGCTTGTAAATGTTCCTGTACCTGTGCCATCAGTAGTATGGCTACCCGTGGCAACAGGATTAGCAGAAGTACTCCAGCAAACACCCCGGGCTGTTACTGTTGCTCCGCCATCTAAAGTTACATTTCCCCCACTTATAGCAGTGATTGATGTTATGCTACTGATTGCTGTAGTTGTAAGTGTTGGAATAGTTATATTTAAAGTAGCTGTATTTGAGGTTACTGAAGGGCGGCAGAAATGGCTTACTATACAGCGGAATTTATAAGCATTAAAAGTTATTGGTACATTTGTTATAGAAATACTGGCAGTGGTTGCATTCGAATAAGTAGGATTTGTGCCGCCATTAATAATATCACTCCATGTAGAACCACCATCAGCACTTTGCTGCCATTGATAAAGCATACCGGTTCCTGAAACTACAATGGTAAAATTTGCAGTATAGCTGTTTGGTAATTGCAAATCGGAGGGCTGGGTTGTTATTGTCGGTGCAGGGCTAACAGTGAGTGTTGCAGAAGTTGACGTTGCGTTTGCTCCGCAGGCATTACCAACAACGCAAAGGTATTTGTAATTATTAAAACTTAATGGTACGCTTGTCATAGAAAGACTGGCAGTTGTTGCATTCGAGTATGCAGGATTGGTTCCTCCATTTGATATAATATTCCATGTACTTCCCCCATCAGCACTTACCTGCCACTGATACGTAACACCATAACCCGGTGAAGTAACACTAAAACTTGCTGTGCAGCCTGTGGATAATATCTGGGCGCTGGGCTGAGTAGTAAAGACCGGTGGTGTTGAGCCTACATTTAAAGTAACAACGTTTGAGGTAACTCCCGGAGGGCAGCCGGCTGTAATATTACAACGATATTTATAACCATTATAACCTACCGGAACGTTTGTAAAGGAAACTGTCCATGAAGTGGATCCTAAAATAGCAGGATTTGTGCCTCCGTCTGAAATATTGCTCCATGTAGTTCCACCATCTGTACTTTGCTGCCATTGGTAAACTAAATTTGTACCGGTGGAGGATACTGTAAAGCTGGTATTTGTTTCGCTGCAAATAGTAGTGCTAAAAGGTTGAGTAATTATATTAGGTGCACAATGAAAACACCATATATTGCTCCAAACACCCGTTTCATAAATTTGCATACATTTATCAGTAGTATTGAATATAATAAGTGCTTCGCTTGGAGTAAACCCGAGGTTATCTCTTTCTGTTGTGGTTAAGCGAGGAAGGTACATGCTTTTTGAAGCTTTAATACTGTCGGAATTAACAGAAAAAAAATCATCACTGGCACTTCCTCCGGAAGAATTATAACCCTTAACTGCAAATCCTGATTTTGCAGGATTATCATTCAAATATATTCTTGTGCTATCTGGTGTTACTTTTAAATAATTATTGGTAAAAGTTTTGCTCATATTACGTCCGCTAACAGCAAAACCACCTCTGTTACTTTCAATAGCATCATCATTTATATAAACCTGTACGCTATCTTGCCAAACAACAAAAACAGATTGTCCCAATGAATTTTTTACTTCAAAAAGAGGGTCAGTAGCTAAGGCAGTTGGGCTACCCTGAATAACCATTCTTCCTGCTGGATTATTAATTCCAACTCCAACATTGTCAGAGTTAGTATTATAAATGGAGTTTCCTGATTTTTTCCAAAGTGTGTCGGAATAATTTCCCATAAAAACGTAACCTCCATTACTTAAGTACATCGTATCATTCGAAATACTGAGAACCTGAATTTCATTTGTAGCATCTGCATCTGCATCGTTTACATTATCCGTAGATGAGATTGTAAAATTGGGATAAGTACCTGTAACTGTAGTTGCACCTGCACCATTAATTACAACAGGAACATCACCATTTCCGGATTGTTCTGAAAATAATGAATACGGAACACTTAATAATTGTGTTGTTCCCATATCAATTAGTCCACTTCCTAAATCGGCTTCAACTTTAATAAAATGAAAAGCAATTCCCCAGTTTATGCCTGAAAATGTTCCGGTTATTTGATTCCCACTGCCTACAGCAAGTGTTACAATACCAAAAGCATTTGTTGTTGTTGCGTGCGTTTCAACGTATTCAACGGTTCCTGTTATAGAGTCTGAAATTATACTCAATTGAAAGTTTACAGCATGGGATTGCAAAGCAGTTCCACTTGCATCGCGAACTACTGCCTGGTATTGAAATGATTGTTGTGCTTGTGCAAAAGCAACAATTGAAAGCATTACGAAAATGCTTAAAACTAAGGATTTTTTCATATTTGTGGTATTATTATTTTCTTTAATTTAGGTTTACAAACATACTTTAAATTTTGACATTGTCAACATATTAATTGTGTATATTTCATTCTGTCACTATCTTTTTGTAAGGCTTGTTGGTAACGTTTGGCGCATGGAAAAGCTGGGCATTTATTGTTTAATAAATTTATTTGTCACAATTCCTTTATCTGATTTCACTTTAATAATATACATTCCTTTTGTTAAAGTTGAAATATTTATTTCAGTATTTTCTTTATATAGTGGTTGCTGCAATAATAATTGAGATTGAATATTGAAAATTGAAACCATTGCATCTTTTGATTGTATTGTCGTTTTAATGTTAATATTTTTGCTTGCAGGGTTTGGATAAACAGTCAAGATATTATTTTCGTTTACTTCATCTATTCCTATCATTTCAGATATTGTGCGTCTCCACACACCATAATAACCATTTCCTGCAAAAAGAGTATCTCCTTTTACTGCCAATGATTCAATAAATAAGGCATTGCCCGTTAAACCATCACTCATCTGTGTCCAACTTGTACCACCATTTTGTGATAAATAAACTCCGCCACCCCAGGTTCCTGCAAAAATGTATGTTCCACTTATTGCAAATGCACGAATATCCGAATTAGTTAAACCGAAATTCATTAATATCCAACTTGCACCATCATTAGTAGATAAAAACACTCCAGCTCCAGTAACCCCTGCAAAAATATTTGATCCGCTAATTACTAATGAGGAAACATTTAATGATGATAAACCTGTATTTACGGCTGTCCAGCTTGTACCACTATTCGTTGTTAAATATATTCCTCCGCCATATAAACTTACAAAAACATTTGTACCACTTGCGGCTAAAGAATAAATAATATAACTACTAAATGGTAAACCATTATTTACAGCTGACCAACTTGTGCCATTATCAGTTGATAAATAAACACCACCACAAGATGTTCCGACATAAATACTACTTCCGTTTATTTCTAATGAATAATCAGACAAAGCGCTACCTGCTAATCCATTGTTCACTGATGTCCAACTTGCACCATTATTAGTTGATAAGAATACTCCATCATTTTGAGTTGCTGCAAAAAGGTTATTACCAATTACCTTTAAGTCTAAAACAACGGTACTAGCTGGTAATCCTGTATTAACTGCTGTCCAATTTGTTCCATTATTATTAGATAAAAATACACTGTGTCCAGAACCATAGCTTGCAAAAATATTAGAATCGCTTACAACAATACTGGTAATATCTCCATTATTTAGGCTTGTTTGTTGCCATTGTGCATTTAAACAATTAAAATAAAGAGAAAATGATAGAAAAGATAAAATTAATTTTTTCATAGTTTTATAATTATTAGTGATTTTCTTATTGAGGTTATGTTTTTCATGCCTTGTGCCTAACGGCAGTCTGTCTAAAAACCTTTTTTTTAAAATTTTAATCAAATATAAGGCGATTAAACGAGAGAAAAAAATAATTTTTAGTAACCGTTGGTAAAATAAAGGGTCAAGTTAAAAAATTAAAACACATTCGGGTCGGCAGTGAGTGTCGGGAAGTCATAAAGTCATTTTCATTTTTCATATAAAGTTTAATATTCCATTTCATTGTCAATTTGCTGTGTCACTATCTTTTTGTAAGGCTTGTTGGTAACGTTGGAATGCAGAACTATATTGGGCGATTTCCTTGCACTGCCTTGTCAAACCGCTGGCATGTTTGTTTCTTTTTCCCATTGTCAAGTTGCTACCGACCGCCCAATTAGTTTTGCATGGTGTATTAGCAGCTGCCATTTATTTTCATTAAGTTAATTTTTAAACCTTGCCCAATTATTTTTATGAGTGTCAAAGTTGTCCCTTATTTTAGTATGACTAATATATTTTGTTTTTCCGTTTTTTGAAAATATTACTAAATTGAGTTTTTTAAGCTCTTGTGCAGAAAATACCCAAGAGTTTGGAGTACTTGTAATCTCTGCAATTTTTTTCTCATAACATATTAAAGAAAATAATGATTAGGTGAATAGTCAATTTCACTGTCACCAATAATCCAATCGTCAATACCTGCTATTCCCTTTACATCAATTGTCAGATACGTTCCATCTGTTTTCATTACAACGATGTCAACGGTTTTCTTATTGCCAAGTGATAAGCTAGCATCAATTCCTAATCTAGCAAGTGTTGACATTACGAAAAATTCGGAGGCTAAATTTGTATTATAACCATTATTAGTTTTTCTTTTAGTCATAGTATATTGTTTTAGTCATTTTTTAATGGTTCTGACTAACGTTTTTATAATTACCATTATATTAATTAGTTACAATTCCTAAATCATCATTAGTTAATGCAAATTTATCAATTTGTTTTTTAATTCTTTTAACAATTCCGGGTTTTCTTTTTTGGTCTAAAAATAAATAATTAATTTGATATGTTGTATTTCGTTAGCTTATGAAGTCAATAGTTTTGGGTATAGGGGGGATTGCTGCTAACGTTCAAATGCAGAATTTGGCGGGCATTGTTTCTTGCAGTTTCCTGTCAAACCGCTAAGAATTTTATTTAATTTAAAAATTGTCAAGTTGCACATTACTGCTCGTTGTTTTTCGTAGTTGGTGTTAGCGTTACGTGCTTTATTTTTCTGCCTGACTGTATTCCAATTTGTCATCCTGTTATTTTTTTCCTATAAGTGTAGTGGGGCATTTGTAAAAATTTCTTTTCTTTATCGGGTTGATTTTGCAAGCTCTTTGACAAAGCTTTGGTTTTAGCGTTGGCTTGTGGGGCTTTGGCAATGTACCTGCAAATGCGAAGGATTTATTCCAATTTCAATTTCTTTGTTTTCGTTATTTTCCCAATATTTGTCCATGCTCCAGTCTTTGCATTTATCTTTATTATATTCAAGTCTTATTGGAAGTTCTTCAAGGTTAAAACCATTACGTTTTATTACATCAATTCTCATGAAATTTTTTTCTGCGTCTTTAAGGTCTTTGCCTAAAACAAAGAAATGACGATAGCCTGCACGTGTCATAAAAATATACTCTTTCAGTCCTTGCTGAAATTTGAGTAAATTGTAGTTTTGTTCGTGTTCTTCTCTGCTCATTTTATTTAGAATTTACAAGTTTATAATATTTATGGTTTGCACAAACATTTTTTATTTGTTCTGCATTTTTAAAACCAAGATCGGGCAGTTTTATTTTAAAATAAAGTGCGTAAACAAGGTCGTCAACATAGTTCTTTAGTTTTGATTGGTATTCTCTGTCAAAAGCTGAAAGTGATTTTAATTCAGAAATACTTCCTATTCCATCAATACTAAATAAGTCCAGTTTTTTGATGTTTGAAACAATTCCTTTTACTAATTCAACTTTATTTATTATTTTGCAATTTGTTTCCTTATCTTTGTAACGAATATTTAAAGTATTTCCAACAACATTAACTGTTTCAAATTTCTGTAGCAATATTCCTTTAAAATCAACAATTGCATTTAAAGTCTCACTTTCCATTGAAATTAATTCAGTAGTACATTTAACTATTTCTGCTTTTATTTTTTGATTGTCTTTTGAAATAGTTGGTGTTTTAATAAAAGATTTAATTGCAGTAATTGAAAATAAAATATCTTTTTCATTTTCGCTTTTGACATTTTCTCTAAGTACTTTAAAGTTTACAGTTGAATTTAAAAGTGCAAACAAATATAAAAGTTCTTCTTTGTTTTCAGAACCTATTGCATTAAATTGATTTCTTGCCCAAATTATTGGTTCGGAAGTAAAATAAAATTTACTTGGATTAGCATAGCTCCAAACCACCTTGTAAGTGCTATCAAGTAGATTATATTCTTGACTTGCTTGCCTTAATCCAATAAAATATTTGTCTGATTCGTTTCGTTGATTTGGCCAAAATCCATTAGCTATGATTTTTGAAAATGTAAAATTTTGAAATTTTGGATAGATATAATAATCTTCATTTGGTTCTTCATATAATCTTTTACTTTCATCAATACTATAACCGCCATCAAAGATAAACTTGGATTTATAGTATTCTTTTGCTAAAGAATGTACATAATAATGACTTAAATCATCACCAGATGCATTATAATCATCATAGAAATCTATTAATTCTTTGGTAAATTTAATAAAGTTCCAATTACCTGAATTTTTTAAAAGTATTTTTTGTGAAATTGAAAATTTAGTTATGTTTTTTCTTTTGGATATATCATTCAAACACTCTACAACATCTTTATCGGGGTTATTATAACGAATAATTTCAACCGATTGATTTGGTTTTGGTTTTGCTTTACGAATAATAAAAATTAAACTTGAAGTAGGAATAGGTCGTGTCTGTTTAATTCCTCTTCCAACAAACATTTTATTAGCGAAAACTACAATTTTATCAATAGTAGTATATCTTGCTAAATGGTATCTAATAACATCTAAATCGCCAGCTGTTAACAATGTTTGTGGTATAATGTATGAAATACAACCATCATCTTTTAATAAACCAACGCCTAATGCAATAAAAAAAGAATATAAATTGGGATTTGGTCTATATTTCTTGACTTTTGAAGGAATACTGTGAAGATTAAAACCATAAATATCGTTAAGCTTTAATTTACCTTCTCTCATTAATACAAATGCTAATATGTCTTGAGAAGCACATTCGTTATAGCTTACGTAAGGGGGATTGCCCACCACAAAATCAAACCTTGTTCTTGGTTTTTGATTTTTAATTTCTAAACTATTCTTAAGATTATCTAAATCGCCTTTATCTCTCATAAAGCTATCATAACCCAAATCAAGAAACTCCTTAAAAAGACTTAGCTGCCCCTGAGATTTTTTATATGCAACATTTATATCAGAAATAGTATTTTTTAATTCAGTATCTAAAAATTCAGCAATACTGTCGCGTGTTTTAAATACTTTAATTTTTTGGTCAATAGGATTATTATAGCGTTCGTTTATTATAATCGGAAGCATCCGCATAAGAATATTCATTTCAGCTAAATAGAGCGGAAATTCTGCAATATCAAGTCCAAAAATATTGTCGTTAATAAGTTGCTCAGTTAGCTTTGATGATTTGTTACTTTCATCAAAAAATGCTTCTACAATCCTATTTGTTGCATTATAAAGAAATGTGCCTGAACCACAAGAAGGGTCAATAATTGAAAGGCTGTCTTTATCTTTAGTGTAACGCTTTTGTAAATTTTCTTTTGTGTAACCCATTTCGTTGAGCATAAACTCAACTACATGCGGGTCAGTAAAGTATTGCCCTTTTTTTTCGTTAAGGTAAAGGTCTTTCAGGTAATTCTCATATACATAACCAAAGATTTCATTTTGCACATTGGCAAAATTGTATCGGTTAATAAAAAGCAAAATGTCTAACCAAACAGAAACATCGCCAATATCAGTTTTTGGAGCCGATAATATTTCTTTAAGTTTATCATTAATCATTAACTGCTCATCATTAAAACGCTTGTAAACTCTATCAGAAATTTTATCGCTAATTCCTTTTATTTTTGTTAATACATCTCCATAAGTTTCTGCTCTAATTGCTTTGTCAATACTTTTAAGACGTTCGTTCCAATCATTATCAAAATCGCCAAAAGCATTATCAACAAGTACTTTGTAAAGAACAAATTGAATTAAAAAAGCGTAAGATATTTCAACAGCTCTCTTTTTTCTTTCAGTTTCGACTTTTTCTTTTTTAAAATATCCTTTGAGGTTTAACTTATTTTCAAAATTTTCAATAAGTTTTGTTATATCAAGAAAAAAATCTTCACGAACATCATCTAATTGTGGAGCAGCATACTCTTCAAATAGTTCTAATTGTCCTTTTTTCTCAAAGAATGAACGATAGTAATAATCTGGTGTTGTATATTCATTCCAGTAAGTGAGAAAATCAGTCGGATTTTCTAAAATGTCTTTTATAAAAAATTTCTTTTCAACAAACCGGTTATTGTAAAACCACCATTCATTACCATCTGTAAGAAGACCGAGTTTTTTTGACCAATCACCTTGATAATTGAAAATTTGCTGTATGCCAGATTTAATGTGGGTATGTTTTTCAACTTCAACCGGAATAATAACATCGGAGTCAAGGAAAATAACTACATCGGCACGTCTGCCTTTCTTTTTCGCTTCGGTTAAAAATTCATTTTTTCGTTTTAAATCTGCTGTAGCCAAATTTCCTTCTACAAGGTTAAAAAGTTCTTTACTCTCAAAAATATGTTTCACGAATCTTTGAACACCAGTTCCAATTTCAGCAGTTTTATATTCCTCCTTTTCTTTTTCCCAAAGGCTTAGTAATTGCTTTATGTTTTTTTCAGCCATTATATTTTTTAAAAGATTAAAATTAAAAATATTCTACTAATGTAATTCAAAAATATTCATTTAGTTGTTACAAAAATTATTAACAAGTCAATGCGTTGGTAAAATTGCAAACTCTTTGGCAAGTTTTGGTTTTTGCATTGGCTTATGTGAGTTGTAAATGTGCTTACATCTGTACGTGGGTCATTCAGCATCATTTATTTTTATAATAATGTCGTTAAACAAATGATTATGCTTTTGCTGAAATTTTATAAACTGGTTTCTTGAGATTTCAGAAAAATTAACCTGTTTGCCCGATTCATATTGTTTAATGAAGTCTTCGTTTTCGGTAATTAATTCTCTCAGTTCGTTTTGATATGGATTTAAGGCTTTTTGGTCAATTTTTTTATATTTCTGGCTTATCAAAATCATCAAATCATCTATCTTGATATTTATTAGTTTGAACCAAGGAATAACTATTTTAGCATTTGTTTGATTTAAATACAAATTGTTCAGACAATTTTTATAGTCATTTCTAATTTCCTTCACCTCGTTTATAAAATGGTCCTTCAAAACCCTTTTATTGGTAAGTTTGTTTTGAATAGTCCGAACAATCCAAAATGCCAATATTGCGTTAACAGCAATACCTACTAATGCAATCCAGTTTGCATTTGTAAATGAGTCAAAAGGATTTATACAGCAGCAGGATGTTCCCATATTTTAGATTTAAGTTGGTTATTCTCTAATCTAAACCATGCTTCATGATTCTTTGTCACTTTGGGGTTCTGATTGTTTTTTCTTCGTTTTTCCCACTGCATGTATGTTTGATTTTCAATCATGTCTTTCCAGTGAGGTTCTTGATAAGAAATTATTTCTATATTTTTCTTTACTACATCCAAGGTGAAATCATAAACCAAATTTCCAAATGCTTCATCTAAAAAAGAAGAAGCATACCCGGCTGTGTTATCAAGATTTACAGTAAGTTTCTCACCTTTCTCGTAAGCATCTTTTAATACCTTGTTTAATACCTTATGGTAAAACTCTTCGCCTGAATTATCACTAATGTTACAGTGGCGAAGAGCAGGAAACTCGGAGAAATTCTCCAATACGCTTATTGTTATCATTTTTTCAATTCATTAATTTGTTTAGACAATCGTTGTTAATTTCCCATTGATAAAAGGTTCCCTTAAATCTTGGAGAACCTTTAACAAATGTTTTTGAAAATGTATTATTATCAAAATGCAAAATTACATTATTTGTTAACACTATCAATTTATTTATTGTTCCAATGTCAAAGTTTGCTTTAACAGCAGGTAATCCTTTGTTTCTGTTTACTTCTTGAGTTGTTGAGCTATATTTTTTATCAAATGCTCCTTTCAAAACTTCGTCATTTGATTTAAAGGTTTCAAAAAATCGCATTGTAAATCTTCTATAAAGTGTTTCTAAAATGCCCTTACCTACATCTGTAACCGTGAACACAACTTTATTGGTTTCATATTTAACTCCGAGTAGCCATTGCCTGCTTTCGGTTCCAGACCATTCAATGGAGTTTCCACAAATTTCTAAGATTATTGTTTTAACTGGTAAGTAGTATTTACTCACGCCTGTAAGGTGATTTATCACATTTTTTACCAACAAGCTTATTTTTCTGTTGTCTTCATCTGAAAGAACGCCACTTCCTTTTTCAAAGAAAATCAGGTCTGATTTCTCTGCTTTCTGAAAAGGTTTGCCTCTTTCATCAACTAAATTATTAGATAGCCTGAATCAATCATAAATTGTCTGGAATCTACTTGATCTGGCAAAATTGTCTTTAAAATATTTTTTTTTAATCTAAACTCATCATTTATTGCAGTAAGCACGCTAATTGTTCCGTAATCTATTTCTGTAACCTTTTTCAATGACATAATCACAAATTTTACATTACGCTTGAATGTTTGGTAATCATCACTTCTTAAATCTCGGAAAAACGAAAGACATCCTACTGTATTTTCAATTAGCCTCAAATCGCTTGGGGCAACCGCAATTGGTTTAACTACATCGCGTTGTCTTGTTGGTCTAACCTGCTTTCTTTTATTATCTTTTTTATCTTCATCTGCACCTGAGATGCTTCTTCGTTTTGCTTTTTTCCTCTCTTCACTTAGAAGACGTTGTTTTAAACGACTTTCGGCTCGTTTAGTATTTTGTCTTTTATAATCATTTGATGTAAAATATTTTTTCACTTGTTATATCTGTGTAAATTTAATTTGGTCAAAATACTAAAAAATTTAATTGTATGAACGACTGTCAAATTGTGCATTGGTAAAATTGGCTCTTTGGATTTTGCCGAAGGGTAGGCTTTGTGTGTTGAGGCAAAAGACAATGTGCAAATGTGGGCAGGTAGAAATATTAAAAATGCGAAGGGTCGGGTTTTCATTTTTTCAATTTAATCTTTTTTGTTCTGTAAACTGCCCTTATTTTCTGTGTCATTGTCTAGTCGCTCGTTTTTTTGTAAGCATGAACGCTAACATATTAGGATTTTATCCTCAGTTTCAACAAAAATTACAGTAAAGGGAGAAAAATATTTTAATCTACAAATTAATAAAAGGCAGAAAGAAATTGAGGATAAAATTAAGTTGAACTATGCCGCCGTACTGCCTTACATTCAGTAAAGTACACCGCTATGGGTATATTATCATTTCTTTTTAGATAACAAGCAATACCAATGGTTGTTTTTTTGAGCAAAAACATCGAAAAATTAAAAATAAAATGCAATCGTTTCATCTTTTTTTAAAATAATCTTAACAAACAAACATAGCTATCCTATTACGGTAACCCGTTTAATAAATAGTTATCGGGACTTCTAAAAATTACTTTTTCATCGTTAGACTTCGATTTTTTATTTAGGATTAAGGATTTAGGATTTAGGATTTAGGATTTAGGATTTAGGATTTAGGATTTAGGATTTAGGATTTATGGGGACTATTACAATAGTAAACTCCGGTTTTAAAATCTTGTCCGCCTCGAAAAATCTAATTTTTAGAACCCCTCTAATGTAGGTTGTTCGGTTAATCTTATTTTTTATGAGCAAAGTTAGTAAATTTTGGGTAGTTACCAAACCAACAAAACAATCTGTTTTAATTGATATTCTGTTTAATGCAGATATGAAAAGAATGGAATTCCAATTCAAAGGAGGTTTGTCAAGTAAAGAAATTATTGGTATCTTTACAACCAAAAATGAGGCTGAAAAAGTTGCAAAAATGGCTTTATTAAAAGCTGGTGCAATTAACAAGTTTTAAATTAGTTGGTGGATTAATTCCACCAACTTTAAAAATTATTTATTATGGGAAAACACTTAAAATTAATATCGGTTGAATATTTACAGGAATATTCAAATAAAGTAAAAGTTGATTGGTTTGAAGTTTTTAATAAGCTAAAATCAAAAACTCAATTTTCTCTTGATGATTTTGAGTATTATATTATATCATCATCTCTTTATTCGTCAAAAATTGAAGGTAATACACTTGATGCTAATAGTTTCTTTAGAAATCGAGGTAAGAAAACATCACCAAAAAAGAAAGAGGTACAAGAAATTGAAACGCTAATGGAAGCATATAAATTTGCTTCTGAAAATAAATTGAATAGAACAAATTTTTTAAACGTTCATTCGATATTATCAAAAACATTATTACCAGTTAAAGAAAGAGGTGTTTTAAGAAAAGAACAAGTTGGTGTTAGAGATTCTAAAACATTAAAACCTGTTTATTTAGCGGTAGAACCTCAATTTCTCAAGGAAGAATTTAGTAAACTATTTGACGATATTGATGAATTATTAAAAAGAGAATTAAGCCATAAAGAAATATTTTATTTTGCTTCTATGATTCATATATGGTTAGCTAAAATTCACCCTTTCAGTGATGGTAATGGTCGGTCTGCACGATTGTTGGAAAAGTGGTTTTTAGTTTCAAAATTAGGTATTTCTGCATGGTTAATTAATTCTGAAAAATATTATTGGGATAATCGTCCCGATTATTATCAAAATATTGCTCTTGGTTATAATTATTATGTTCTTTATTGGAATAGATGTATCCCTTTTTTATTAATGTTGCCAAAAGCAATGCAGTTGTCTTAATACACTTGCCCATAACGGTTCAATGTTTGATTTGGCAAGCATTTACTTGCAGTCGGTGTCAAACCGCTAAGAAATTTATTTGATGTAATATTTGTCAAGTTGCACACACCGCCCAGTTTTTTCCAAACGTGTGTTAGCTTTTAGGCCGTTATTTTGTCGTTTAAAGTACCGAAGTGTCAAATTTGCAGCAATATCATTTAATCCGTGTGTCAGAGCGGGACGGGCTGGAAAGCTCTTTGGCAAAATTTGGTTTAAGCAATTGCTTTGTGCGTTTTGCCAAAGTGCTTGACAGCGTAGGGATGGGAGCGTTGTTTTGTTCATTATTTTGCTTAAATTATTTACTTTCATCTGCTGAAAGTCCTCTATAACCCCCTTGTTTTCAATAATTGTTCAAATTCCGCATCCTTTAAAGAAGGGTCAATTTCAAGAGCTTTATAATAATATTCTGTACCTTTGTTATAATCGCCGGCATAGATTAATGTTTTTGAATACATATAATTATTAAAAGCATTCTGAGGGTCTAACTCTAAAGCTTTTCCAGCATATACAATTGCTTCTTTCCAATACTTTTGTGGTGATATTTTTAACATTAATAGTGCTGCTTTAGAATAACAATCAGGATTGTTTGGATAAATTTCTATAGATTTTCTATAATGATAAAGAGCTTTGGTAAAATTTGAATCAAGTTCCGCTAGGTAACCATATATTTTATTTACATAAGAACTGTTTGGAGTTAAAGAATAAAGCCTATTGCATATTTCCTTTAGTTTTTTGTAATTTTTCTTATCATTGTAGATTGTTCCTAACCATTGTAATGTCAAAGTATCATAAGGATAGGTCTTTAATTCCCTTTCAAAGTAAAAAATAGCTTTGTCAATATTCTTAAAAGGCTTGTCAACAATAAAGTAAAAATTACCTAAATTAAAATTAGTCTCATAACCTAAACTATCCAGTCTATTTGCTCTTAATAAATATTTTTCAGTATTGGTATAATCTCTTAAAAAATAATATGAATTGCCAATTAAATAACATAGATTCTTGTCGTTGTTTTTCTCAGAATAAGCTTTGTTAAAGAACGTCAGGGCTGCTTTATAATCCTTTTTATTGTACGACAAAACACCCAAACCATAATTTGTAGAATAACTATCTTTTTTATTTACAGAATTATATTTCTTTAGTAAATACTCTGCTTTTGAAGGGTTATACAGATTAGTGTTATTATAAATATTAGCTAACATGTATAATGCATTGGAATAGTTACTGTCTACTTTCAATATTTGATTTAAGTAAGTTTCGGCATTTTTAAATTCATTAAATCTGATAATAAGCAATTTAGCAAGTTCGTATTTTGCATTTATATTATTGGGATTAAGTTTAATAGTTTTTAAAAGATTAATCTTGGCTGAATTATAATCTTTTTCAATGTTATTGAGATTCGAAAGATAAAACCATGAATTTGCATTACTGCTGTCAAGTTCAATAGCTTCTAATACTATTTTTTTTGATTTATAGACATTGTTTGAATCTATTCTTATCAGGATAAGCGAATAATCCTGTAATGCTTCAATATCTTTCGGTTTCATCTGTAAATATTCTCTATAATAACGTTCACTGTTAATGAAATCATTTTTATTACTATAGAAATTAGCCATATTATAGTAAAGAAGGTTACTGTCAGGATCGGATTTTATTGCTTTCTCCATTTCAATTATTGCAGCATCATAATTTTTCAGATAATATTGACAAACAGCCAGATCATTACTATAAATGTATTTTTGACTTTTTAATATTGGTTTAGAAACATAAATAAGGGCAAGTGCTTCAGAAAACTTTTTATTATTCATATAGTCTTCGGCAATTGATAAATTTACCGCAAACTCAAAAATCTGCATTATCTTAACGGCAGAACTGTCGCTAAGCTTATAGAACGATTTTATGCCAAAATCTTCATCAACCTGCTTGCTGTTGAGTATATTAATCTTTTTAATATTTAACTGTACGCTGTCATTGCTGTTTATAGGTTCATACAGTTCGCCGTAAAATATCAGGAAAGCTTTTTCTTTTATGCCTTCTGCATAAACATCACTACCTGAAACGGGGGCTTTTTTAAAATCAGTTTTATAAATTATCTTGAGCGGAAGATTATTTTTTCTGGCTTCCCTGCTTATATAACTTATCAGGGCTTCTTCAAAATTGATTTTAATGTTGGGGTTGTCTTGAAGAATAATAAAAGGAAGCACAAGAACACAGAAACTATCTGCACTTTGTTTCAGAGAATCTGTATCTGATGTTAATGGAATTGTAGTATTATGTTGATTGCCGGTGTATTTAAAAATCAGTATTCCCCCGATAATTAATGATACTAATATAAGAACAAAGATTGCGATTTTTAAACGTCTTTTCTTTTTAACTACTACCTGAATACTATTTTTTTGTTTTAATTCTTCGGTTTCAGTCTTAAAACGTGTAAGTTCATTTTCCAAAGTTTTAATCCTTTGTTGAGCCGTATCAAGTTCTTTAATTTTCGATTCTGAATTATAGAGTTCGGAAGTAAGACTAATTATCTTTTCGTTTTCAATTTCTTTTTTCCCTTTTAAATCGTTCAACTTTTTTTCTAATTCTTCTTTTTCTTTTATTAATTTATTCCTTTCTTCTCCAAATTTTTTATTAGAGGTAGCATCATCGGATTTTTCCTTAATCTGTGAGATTCCTTTTATTAAAACTTCTGGAACAGAAGAATTAAGCAATTCAATATAAATCCAATAAATAAGCAAACGCAAAGCAATGATGCCATAATATGATTGTTCCTGCATTACATGTGTATCATGTGTAGCTTCATTCCCATGAATCTGTAATGTTTCAAGCCAATTGATAACTTTTCTGGGAGCAAGATTGTCCCTGATAACAACTTCAATAAGTTCTTTATAATTCTTATAGGCAATTTTATCATTCGAAGCTTTTCCGGAATATCTATATAATATCATTACTTTACAGGCAGATTCTCCGCTCTTACGCATATTGGTTAGTGAATCGGCATAATATCCTTTATTAAAAAGCTCAAAGGCTGTTTTAGACCATCCTGCAAAATCTTTGATTTTATTGTCGAAATTATTTTCCATTAATTTTTATAAATTTTTCTTTAGTCATAGAATAATTAATTTTCTCAAAAATACAATTAATAATATTATGAAGGGTCGGAAAAAAAGCATGTGTGTGACTGCGAAGGGATGCCTGCAGGGACGGGCAGTAAACACTCTTGCTTTTTGTGTGTCGGGGAATACCACAATTTTGTCAATTTGCTGCAAATATTCCGAATCTCTGTCTTTTTTTACGGCTTAACGCTAACGGTTGGCGGTTGCTGTTCGGTGGCGGGTGGCGATTTCACCACTGAATTTTCTACGAAGAACAAAGGTTTCAAAATGCACATCACTGTCATACGAAGCACTGCCCCGCCACTGACAGCAAACGCCTGTTATCGGCTGCCCTTCTGTCTTTCCGAAGTTCTGTCGTGTCAAGTTTTCACCAGTCATTGCACTGTCGTGTGAGTTGGCTTGCACACTCTTTTTGCAGCTTTGGTTTAAGCGTTGATTTGAGCGGCTGCAAAATGTGTGTGCAACTGCATTGGTTTTCCTCTCTGCCTTTATGAGTAATAACTTTTCCTGTGATAGAGACTGCTCTAATCATTTTGTTTCACCTTGAATTGCCTGTGACCTCAGTCTAAAACCAATCGTTCTTTCAATTATTTTATTTTTTAGTTTCTCAATATTATCTCTTTTCTGAAAAGGAACATCTAATTTCTTTAAAACACTTTCCCATTCAAATCTTTTTGTGCATTTTGATAATAATAAATTCTCACCTTCAATCCTATTATTAATTTTATATAATTCAGAAATAATTAAGTCAACTTCAATTGGTGCTTTTAATGTTAATTCTTTGGGTTTCTTGTTAGTTTTATTTTGTTTTGAACTTTGCACTATATTAAAACTAATAGTTATTTCCTTTTTTTCTAATCTGACTATTTCTACAATAGGTAAATTATCAATAAATGATAAATATTTCTCCATTAGCTGGACATAAATATTCGTTGCTTTCTTCATTACTTTATAATTTTATTTTAGTTATGAATTCAGTTACAAATTCTTTAATTTCATCAGCAATACCTCGATAATTATTTGATAAAACAATTGGCACACCATGTTGAGGTGCATCAGCAAAAAGTGTTTTATTTTCCCTTAATTTATTTTCAAATATTTTAAAATTATTTTCCTGCCCTAAAATTTCTGTTTGTGCAATAAATGGTCTTGTTGCAGATATTGGTTCTTCAGCATAATATTGAACCATTGTAAAAACAACGCCTGCTAATTTTGGTTTTATTTTTTCTACAATATCTTCATCTTTGACTTTACAATATTCATTATAATCTTTTACAAGTTCTTTAACGCTTTCTTGTAAATAATCAATTCCCATTGTAGAAAGATAATCGGGTTTTGCAGGAATAAGAATAAAATCACTTGCTACTATAGCATTTTTTGTTACAATATTAAAATTAGGCGGACAATCAATTAAAATTATATCATATTTATCTTTATCAAGTTGGTTTATTCCATTTAATAATAGCCTATGTACTTTTACAAAATTTTGTTTATTTTGTTGCATATTAGCACCACCAAGCATTGTAGCTAATTCTAAATCTACATTTATTAAACCTAAATGAGACGAAACTAAGTTTAAAATACCTTTATCAATTAGCCATTTTTGTACTTCTTCCGGTACGATTATTAAATCATTAAAATTTTTTGATTTAAGATTAAACCATTCTCTTATTGTTTTTGATTTAGCATATTTTTCTCTCCAATCATCAGGTTTTAAAAATGAAAAAGTTAAACTTGCTTGAGGATCAAGGTCTATCATCAATACATTGTAATCACGAAATGCTAATTCACCTGCAATATTTGCTGTAAGCGTTGTTTTTCCAACCCCGCCTTTGTAATTAATTACTGATATTATTTTCATATTTTATATTTTTATTTGATAAATTTATTTCATTTACAATTAGCAATTATTTTAAATTTTCCCTTTAGTGATTTGTAATAATACTGGTATTAATGTAACGGCTAAACCTTTCGCTGAATCTTTAATAATATCAAAATTAATTTCTTCATCACCTTCCTTCTTCTCGTTTTCTGTTTGTAATTGAAAGATCATACCTACCAAAAGAAAAAATAATCCATATTTAAAAATATACCTTAAATTATCAGGATTAATATCTCTTCTTCTACCAATTTCATTTATTAAATAAATATTATCCATATTTATATACCAATCAAATTCGCCTTTTTCATTATATTTAATATCTATTGCCGTTTTTTCATCAAATCCATATTTTAACCAATCATTTCTATATACATCTTTAATATCAGGAATTGCTATTTTACCAGATTGTTTAATATGTGGTTCAGGCGGTTCTTTTTCTATTACTTCAGGTATAACTTCAATAATAAAATTTGATTTAAAAGGAATGGCCCTTGAAATATCACTAACTTCAGTTTCTATATTGTATTTATCACCTACCTGACAGGAATCTGGAATTGAAAACCTAACAGTTGCCTTACCATTCCAAAGATGTAAGGATTTTAAAGATGGTGTTCCAATTATTGAAATACGCCCAGCATCATTACCCCTTGAGAAATAGTCATTGATGGCATCTGTTTCAAATTCAATTTTAGTAGTCCTATTTTTAGGGCATTTTTTTATAAGACCATCTTTAGGTTCATTAATAATTCTAAAAAAAGTAGGAAATTTTTTTCCTTCATAAGGAATTGGTTCTGGTAGTTTTCCAATTGGTATATTAATATCTTTACCTTTTCCAAATAAATTAGCTAATGTAGGGTCAGAACGAACAAGATTTTGAATAATTTTCAAAGTTTCTTCTTCACTACCTTTAGTCATTCTGGCTTGCCTTCTTCTTATATTTATTTCCTTTAATCCTGGGTGCTCTTTGATATATTCAATAATAGCTTCTTCTAAAGCTGTTTTTTCATCACAAAGTCTCATTCTATCACGAGATGCTAAAAATAGATCTTCTCTAACTCTTGAGGGCAGGGTTGTACAGTCAGCTAATACGACTAAACTTCCTGCAATATAATCCATTTTAGTTTTTCGGGAAACATAATGTTCATCAAGTTCACCATGAAGTTGTCCATTAACAATGAAAAAAACTCCTGCTGGCATTCTTTCGACGTTACTTTCTTCTTTAAATAATACTACCCTTAATTGCACATTGCCTACGTTTGGTATATTTAAAGGTGTTCCAGTATCCAAACCAGTTTCAATTTTATCAGGTCCATCACTTATTACAGATAAAAGACCTGACATTGTTGTTTCAAAAGTATGTGCTCTAAAACCACTTCGACGTTCTTTAACCCTAATAGGAATAGCGGGATCAGGAAGAAATTTTTCTAATTCCCACCTAAGATTTAATGTTGATAATGATTTTAATGAACCTTGTAATTTATAATTCCAAAGTTTTATACACGTACCATAAACAAGACTTTCTGAATATAAATATGGATACTGTCCGGGGTTAACCAAAATAAATTCTTCATCAAAAGAGAGTATTTCTTTATTTGGAGCTAAATAAACATACGAAGAATAGGGCTGATTAGCCTCAGGTTCTATACGGCGAACTATAGTAAACCCCCATTTATTATCAGCATTTGGTAAATCAATTTGTCGCTTTGAAATAATTAATTGAAAACTATTTTTGCCTGAAAATTGAAAAACACCTGTCCCTCCCATATTAAATTTACCCTGAACAAATGGAATTTTTGTCTTATTCTCTCTAAGAAGCGATAAAAAAGTATTTGGAAAATCTTTTGGATTTTGCCCCTCTCCATCGTCAATAATCAAGTAATTAGGTTCTGTTTTCGTACCCGTAGTTATTAACTGAATTCGCTCAGCATAAGGTGTGCGGCTCCTACTATCAATGTTAGCAATACTACCTCCTTTAATGCCAAGTAATAATTCAATTGCTTGATTCATATTTGAAGGAGCAGCATTACTTACTGGATCTATTTTTTTCCTAAAACATTCAGAAACTAATATTGCATCTATTGAATTTACAAGTTTTTCAACTAATGCAGCTACAGGTGAACTTTGTTGATTACTAACTACACCTCGATTATTAGATATTTGGCCATAGGGTGTCCAACATTCCCTATTATTCCAATAATCCAATTTCTTTAAAACTTTTATTACTTCTTCTTCGCTTTCGCATTTAAGAAGCGTCATACACAATTCATTATTATTCATAAAATACTCTCCTGTTATTTTTTGCGGTGTATTAATAAAACTTCCTTACTGGAAGAAAGTTCATTCTTGGTATTATTATACCATTTGCGATTAGGAACATTACGCCAAATTCTTTTGATGCGATTAAGTTTATCTATGATGATAGGTATTTCTTCATATCCTGCTGCATTCATCATTTCAAGATACTTTTTAAGAAATATTTTGTGATCTGAAAACCCTACTAACTGAACTACAATTCCATCATCATGTATTGCAGAATGAATTGAAGTGAATACTTTCTCTGCAATTTCAAAATAAGTTTTTTTCGCATGACTTTGATAATGACCGAAAGTGTAAAATGCGCTTCCTTGTCCATCGAGAGAATTTATTATCCAAAAAGGTGTACGGGTTCTTTTTCTGCTATTAACCTGCCACTGGTGATAAAGCATATGAACACCAATATAAGGCGGTGATGTAATTACTAGTTTCGGTTTTGAAGGAAGTAAATTTAATTCAGCACAAGCATTGATTGTATCTGATGAATTGTTGATGCAAATGCATTGAGGTAGCGAATTGTCCTTTGAATGTTTTGCAATTGCAGTTGTTAATTCACGAATTCCATTACTAAATATTTTAAGGTTGTATGAAAATTTGTCACGGAAATGCTTTGCTGTTGGAGTGGATTTTCTACAATCAATTGCCCACTGTGCAGTCTTTAGTAGTATGCATTTTGCAAACCGTTGCTGCTTTTCTGTTTTTAAAAATTCAATATCAGCTAAAATTATTTTAACCGATCTTTTTATAGTCCATGGCAAATTATTTAAATATCCTTCATCCTCATAAAATGTCATTGTGGATTTAACACCAACTATTCTCTTTTGCAAAACAAAGTCAGCCCACTTTGAAATTATTTGTAAATCATTTTCTGAAAGCAAAGTTGTTTTTGTCTGTGCAACGAATGAGGCAATCGGACTAACATCAAAACCGATAGAGTGTCGGTTACTTGCAAGTGCTTCTACTAAAGTTGTTCCACCGCCAACAAAAGGGTCTAATATAACATCTCCTTTCTCACTAAATAATTCTATTACTTCATGCACAAACTTTGGCGAAAATCGTGCAGGATACCTATAGTAGTTATGTGTCAGCCCCTGTACATTGTCTTTCGTCTGAACAGCCAGTCGTAAGCGTTCAATTCCTTTTGAGTCAATTTTTATTGTTTTAGTCACGATGTGCAAATGTATCAATTTCATTATAGTTATTAAAATGTCCTCACGAATATTTATTAACAAATTTCGTTTTGAATATGTCCGCAGTGTCCTTGTGCGGTTGGGCAAAAGCAAATGTGGTGCAACTGTGTCGGCTTGTGTGTTTGGTTGCACCTCTTTTGCTTTTGCAGAAGCGATAGCCAAACGGCTTTGCCGAAATTATGTTTCGTCCGTGTCCAATTGTCAAGTTTGATGCCTGCATTGTCTTTTTTTAGGGTTCTGACTAACGTTTTTATAATTACCAGTAAATTAATTAGTTGCAATT
>Ga0154308_1207_pt1 | contig 30780 bp, 28 predicted proteins | sample RifGroA2_FD_105602 | JGI IMG/M metagenome (GOLD analysis project Ga0154308, IMG submission 105602) | Bacteroidetes bacterium GWA2_32_17
TAATAAAATTGCCTCATTATGCCTCAATTAATAAAGTGCTTTTGGGGGAAGTTATTTTGAAAATCTTACAAAGGCACTTTAGTATAAAAAATTATCAAATAAATATTTTTAAAAATAAGAATAGCTAAAGTTAAGGTTGTTGTTTTCATAAATATTTTTGTATAAAGCTAATTGTCAATTAAACGTAAAACAAGAGTGAAAACGCCCAAAAATAAGAAAATAATATTAAGTGTTTTTTCGTGAAAAACTAATTTTAAACGGGTGCTTTTACCTATAATATACTTCGACTATTCAGGTTTGCAAATAAATGCAAACATGAAAGCTCAGTATAACTTGATTCTAAGCAATTTTGCTTTTGCAAATTTGCTAAGAACCAGTATAACTCATGTTAAGTAAATAAATTACTGTACAAATAAATCACAAAGACTCAAATTCCAAGATCAAAGCATGCACTGGTATAGTTAAAGTGTCACAAAACCCATGACAAAAATTTTATCCTTTGAATTTGGGATTTGAAATTTTGGATACTTCGGCTTCGTCCAGTGCTTGCTTGGGGCTTTTTTACTTTTATTTGCAAGTTGAATCTACCGTATTAAATGTTTTATATATTGTTAGAATGAAAAAACTAATCATGTTAACTTTGTAATCCTTTATTCAAAAAATCGTTAAAGGGTTTCATAGCTTTAAAAATTTCGAGTGTTTTTTTAAAGGCATTTTTGTTTAACAGAAATTCATCTTTAATTGGATAAATTAATGTGTAATCTTTGAATTTCAAATATTCTGCTCCCCTAAAATTTTTATCAAAACCTTTTGGCATTAAAGTAGTTTTTGAGCCGGAAATTTCTTTAAAGTATTTTTGAAAATTATTAGTTGCAATAATTTTCTCGAATTCTTCGAAATTACAATTAATTTCTTCTCTTATTTTTTTTAAAATAGAAGATGGTGGCATGTAAATTCCGCCGCCCAAAAAACATTCACATGGCTCTATGTGCAAATAATAACCAGCTATTCCACTTTTGCGACCACCGCTAACAAAAAAAGCCCCAAAATTTGTTTTGTACGGTGTTTTATCTTTCGAAAAACGAATATCTTTATAAATTCGAAAAACACAATCTTTTGGTGTAAGAAGTCCAATTTCAGAATCGAATGTTGCAATTTCACTAATAAAATCTGTTACAATTTTTTCAAAATCGAGTTTAAGATTATCGTACAAAGGTTTATTTTTAGTAAACCATTCCTTATTGTTATTGAATTTTAATTTACTTAAAAATGAGAAGTATTGTTCGTTTAACATGGCTTTAATTTTCGATAAAAATAATTAAAAATTAATCAGAAATAAAAATTGTTTTAAAAATGACCTTGAAAAAATTTTATATTTTTTTAATATTCAATAGTACCGATTATTTGTTACCTTCGCACTAAAAAAATTGATAAAACTTAATGAGGCAATATCGTGATAAATCAATAATTCGCAGATTAATAAGCTCTTACATAACTACTGTAATAAGTATTTCGTTAGTGCTTTTTATGTTGGGATTAATAGGGATTCTTGCTTTAAGTTCAAAAAGATTAAGTAATTATGTAAAGGAAAATATTAGTTTTTCGGTTTTTTTAAAAGATGACATTAAAGATGCTGATATTTTAAAACTTCAAAAGAATTTAGATGCTGCACCTTATGTAAAATCAACATTGTTTATTACAAAAGATATGGCCGCCGAGCAACTAAAAAAAGATTTAGGCGAAGAATTTGTTGATTATTTAGAATACAATCCATTGCCACAAGCCATCGAAGTAAAATATAAAGCCGAATATGCTAATCCCGATAGTATTGCTCTAATTGAACGTGAATTAAAAGAATATTCTCAAGTTAGCGAAGTATATTATCAAAAAAATCTTGTTTCGCTTATTAATGAAAATGTTAACAGAATTAGTCTTATAGTTCTTGCAATAAGTATTTTGCTTTTAATAGTTGCTATGGCTTTAATTAACAATACGATAAGACTTTCGGTTTATTCAAAAAGGTTTAACATTAAAACAATGCAATTAGTTGGTGCAACAAGAGGGTTTATAAGATGGCCATTTTTAAAAGCAAGCGTTTATCAGGGAATTATTGCTTCATTAATTTCAATTGCTCTATTATCGGCTGTCATTAAAATTGCTGACAGCGAGTTAAATTCAATTATCAGTTTAAACGATTTTACTTTGATAGGACTACTTTTTGGATTAGAGATTTTAGTTGGTGTTGTTATAACATCATTCTCATCATATTTTGCTGTAAATAAATTTTTGCGTTCAAAATCATCGGAATTATATTATTAATTAAATAAATATGGCACAAGAAGAAAACAACGGAATGGTACTTGGTAAAACAAACTACATTTTATTAGCAGTAGGGTTTATAATTTTAATTATTGGATACATATTGTTATCGGGCGGAAAAGCTCCTAACCCTAAAGTTTTTTCAAATGAACTATTCACAACAACAAGAGTTACAATTGCCCCAATATTAATAATTTTAGGTTTTACTATTGATGTTATTGCTCTTATTTTAAAACCGAAAGAATAATACTAAATGAGTTGGCTCGAAGTTATTATCCTTTCGATAGTTGAAGGGCTCACTGAATTTTTGCCTATTTCATCAACCGGACACATGATTATTGCCCAGTCTGTTCTCGGAATGGAAAGCACAGATTTTCTTAAAGCATTTTTAGTTAATATACAATTTGGTGCAATATTATCGGTGATAGTGCTTTATTGGAAAAGGTTTTTTCAAACAGTAAATTTTTATTACAAATTATTTGTTGCATTTTTGCCTGCTGCAATCATCGGCTTTTTGTTAGGAGATTATATTGATATGCTTCTCGAAAATGTTTTAGTAGTTGCAGTTTCGTTACTTTTAGGAGGAATTGTTTTAGTTTTTATTGATAAATGGTTAAATAAGCCATCCGACAAACAAGAGATAACATATAACAAAGCATTAAAAATAGGAATTTTTCAATGTATTGCAATGATACCCGGAGTTTCTCGTTCAGCAGCAACAATAATAGGCGGAATGACACAAAAATTAAACAGAAAAACTGCTGCCGAATTTTCATTTTTTTTAGCAGTTCCAACAATGTTTGCTGCATCGGCATTTAAACTGCTGAAAAACTATCATACAATCACATCCGATAATGTGTTAATGCTTATTGGTGGAAATATTGTGGCGTTTATTGTTGCTCTTATTGCCATTAAATCGTTTATTACATTTTTAACAAAATACGGTTTTAAAGTTTTTGGTTGGTATAGAATTGTATTAGGTTTAGTTATTTTAATTTTGTTAGCATTTGGTTATAATTTAAGTATAATATGATGGATTTTGTTAAAAATGAAAATGGAACATTATTAATTGATAAACCTTATCGTTGGACATCTTTCGATGTGGTTAATAAGCTAAGAAATTTAATTAAAAAACAAACCGGAAAAAGATTTAAAGTAGGTCATGCAGGCACTCTCGACCCTTTAGCAACAGGTTTATTAATAATTTGTTATGGAAAAGAAACGAAATCTGTTTCGCAATTTATGGATTACGAAAAAGAATATATAGCTACTTTTAAATTTGGTGCTACTACTCCTTGTTACGATTTAGAAAAACCAATAAATAAAACATTTCCGTTTGAACATATTACAAAAGAAATGGTAGAAAAGGTTTTGTTAAAATATACTGGTGAGCAAGAGCAAATGCCCCCGATATTTTCGGCAAAACAAATTGATGGAAAAAGAGCATATAAAATTGCCCGTCAGGGCGAAAATCCTGAAGTTAAAACACAAAAAATTAATATTTATAAATTGGAACTAGTTAATTTTGAACTTCCCGAAATAGTTGTTAAAATTGTTTGTAGCAAAGGTACTTATATAAGAGCATTAGCCCGCGATTTTGGAAACGAGCTTAAAAGCGGAGCACATATAACAACTTTAAGAAGAACTCGCATTGGTAAATTTAACGTTAGCGATGCAGTAGTTTTTGACTTACCCGTCTGACCGCTCCAAGAGGTCTGACGGATACGTGGTACTATTTCGTGGCAAAATAAATTCTGCGTAACATTAATTAATGATTAAAAAATTTAATAATATCAGATTAATAAACTAATTTTGCAACCCTTTTGAAAAAATAATAGTCATATTAAAACAAAAGCAAATTTTATTCGTATAACAACGATAATATTTAATATAATATAAATATATGAAACTTTCGCAGTTCAAGTTCAAATTACCGGAAGAGTTAATTGCTTTACATCCAACCGAAAACAGAGATGAGTCGAGATTGCTTGTTGTAAACAGAGCCAAAAAAAAATTTGAACATAAATTATTTAAAAATGTGCTTAATTATTTTGGAGAACACGATGTTCTTGTAATGAATAACACAAAAGTTTTTCCTGCCCGTTTGTATGGTAACAAAGAAAAAACCGGTGCTAAAATAGAAGTATTTTTACTTCGTGAGCTTAATCAAGAACAACGTTTGTGGGATGTTATGGTTGACCCAGCCCGAAAAATAAGAATTGGCAACAAATTGTATTTTGGTGATAACGACCAACTTGTAGCCGAAGTCATAGATAACACAACATCACGAGGCAGAACTTTGCGGTTTTTGTTTGATGGTGAATACGATGATTTCAAAAAATCGCTTTATTCGCTTGGCGAAACTCCATTGCCACGCTTTATTAAGCGAGAAGTTGAACCAGATGATGCTCAACGATATCAAACAGTTTATGCACAACACGAAGGTGCTGTTGCAGCACCAACTGCCGGTTTGCATTTTAGTAAAAATTTAATGAAACGTCTCGAAATAAAAGGAGTTAATTTTGCTTTTATTACATTACATGTTGGTTTAGGTAACTTCAGACAAGTTGATGTTGAAGATTTAACAAAGCACAAAATGGACTCCGAAGAAATTCATATTTCGCAGGAAGTTTCGGACATGGTTAATAAAGCAAAAGAAGAAAAACATAATGTTTGTGCTGTTGGCACTACTGTAATGCGAACACTCGAAAGTTCAGTTTCGTCAAATGGAATGCTTAAATCGGAAGATGGCTGGACAAATAAATTTATTTTTCCACCTTACGAGTTTAATATTGCAAACCGAATGATTAGTAATTTCCATTTACCACAATCAACTACAATGATGACAGTTTCTGCATTTGCTGGTTTCGATTTTCTGTTAGAAGCATACAGAGTTGCCATTAAAGAAAAATACAGGTTTGGAACTTATGGCGATGCAATGCTTATTATATAGTGTCTGTCCATAAAGTCAAAGATTTTCAAAAATGAAAGCCCAAAATCTCAAGACCCAAGTCTCAAATCCCAAGCCCCAAACTTGGAATTTGGGATTTGGAATTTGGAGCTTTATACTATTATTACGATATTATAGACAAACTCTATCTAGTGTCTGTCTATAATGTCCGATTTTTTCGTTATGCTTGTAAAAAGATTCTTCGCTAATCTCCCGATATCTATCGCATACGCTTCAAGCTAATAACCCATTTTTGGCTTAAAAGCCCCTGATTCTCAATAAAATGATTGGGACTAAAGTCCCCTGTTTTGTGGTGCATCTATATACCCCAACCTGAAGGTCGGGGCTAATAATTCTATTCAATTATAATTAATAAACCCTACATTTATGTCGGGGGTTTGAATGCCACATTTGATGCGGGCTTTAGCCCATAAATTCAATCCTTAACTTGACGCCAATGCGATATCTATCGGGAGAGAATGACAAAATAATAATCGCCTGCCTCAAACTCGAACATTATGAATCAGACACTGATTTTATGGACAGACACTATCTATAGTTGTTTTTAATAATTTTCACAAAAACACCTAGTGGGAGTTTTTTGTTGTAATTATCGGGTAGGTATATCTCTCCAGTAGTAATATTTTTGTTTGAAATAAAAATACTTTTTGCAAGATTTTCGACAATTAGCGACGAAAAACCAAGCGAATAAGTATTTAGAATTAAAAAATGCTCTTTATCGTCAAGCAATAACAATAAATCTTTTAATAAATTATTAATATCCCTTTCGAGTTTCCAGTTTTCGCCATCGGGACCGTGTCCATAAGCCGGAGGGTCTAAAATTATTCCATTGTATTTGTTGCCACGTCTTAATTCTCGCTTAACAAACTTAACGGCATCATCAACAATAAATTTTATGTTTTCTGTTTTAGAGCTTTCGGCATTATCTTTCGACCAGTTAACAACTTGTTTTACGCTATCAACATGAGTTACATTTGCACCGGCAGCACTTGCGGCAAGTGAAGCTGCTCCTGTATATGCAAACAAATTAAGAACTTTTGCCGGAGTTGCTTTAAAACTTTTTAAACTTTGATAAATAAAATCCCAATTAGCTGCTTGTTCCGGAAAAATTCCAATATGTTTAAATGAAGTTAAACCCAAACGAAAAGTTAAAGTTTTTTCGCCAATTTTATAGTTAATATTCCATTGAGCGGGCATTGCTTTTATTTTTTTCCAGACACCTGAATTGCTTGATTGCGGAATAAATTTCACATTTGCTTTTTTTTCCCAGTCAGAATCGGATAAACTTTTATCCCAAACAGCTTGAGGTTCTGGTCTTATTAAAATATATTGCCCAAAACGTTCAAGTTTTTCAAAACCGCCAGTATCAATCAGCTCATAATCAATCCATTTATTTGGAGAAAGTAATTCCATGTTTTTGTATTAAAAAAATATAAAATTAAAATAAATACGGCACAAAAAATTGTTTAATAAATACTAATTTGTATTTTTGTTAATTATAATCGAAAAAAAATTAATTATGGCAAAAAATAACGAAACAGAAGTTCAGGTAAATTCAATAAACATTATAGGAAATGGCACATCAATAGTTGGCGACATTCAAGGTGAAGGCGACATCAGAGTTGATGGTAACCTAAAAGGCACCTTACTTACAAAGGGCAGAGTTGTTATTGGAACAACTGGTGTTTTTAGTGGTGAAATTACTTGCAAGAATGCAGATATTTCTGGAAAAGTTGAAGGAAAAATTAAAGTTTCGGAACTTTTGTCGCTAAAGTCATCATCTAAATTCTCAGGGGATATAATTACAAATAAGTTAGCAATAGAGCCAAACGCCTTATTTACAGGCACATGTAATATGGCTGGAAATCAAATTCAACATGGAATCGGAAAACCCCAAATTGTCGAACAAAAAGAAACAGTTTAATAATTACGCTAAATATTCGTCGTTAGCTGTTCAAATGGCTGTAATTATTACTGCGGGAAGTTTAGGAGGATTAAAACTTGACCAATGGATGGCAAATAAGTTCCCTTATTTTACTTTATCATTATCAATTATATCGGTTATATTAGCTGTTTACTTTGCTATAAAAGATATTATAAAGTTTAATAAATGAAAAGAAAGATTGATAAGATTGAAAAGGCAAGATTAGGAAGATAAGGTTGGGAAGACAAGATTGAAGAACACCTTCATCAATCCTATCAATCTTCTTCAATCTACATCAATCCTTTCAATCTCATTCAATCTGAATATCAATAAATAAATACATGAATAAAGCAATTAAACCCTTTTTTAATAAAACTTTAATAATTACTTGGTTGCTCGAGTTAATTTCGGCAGGAGTATATTATAGTTTTTATCCTAAATTCAGTTTTTTAATAATTTTATTGCCAGTTTATTTTTTTATAACATTTTTTATTTTTCATTATTTTCTAATTAAAGTATCACAAAAACGAGATGCTATTTTTATTTCTAAATATATGTTATTTACTGGTTTAAAGCTTTTTATAAATATTATTGTTTTAATTTCTATAATATTATTGTACAAACAGTTTGCAATAAGCAACGCAATAGGATTTCTGATTTGTTATTTAGTTTTCACTGTTTTTGAAGTAAACGAATTGCTAATAATTTTTAATAAAAAATAATGAAATTTATATAGAAGCCACTATAATATTTTAAAAAATTTTATAAATAGTGTCTGTCTATAAAGTCAAAGATTTTCAAAAATGAAAGCCCAAAACCTCAAGACTCAAGTCTCAAATCCCAAGCCCCAAACTTGGGATTTGGAATTTGGAGATTTATACTATTATTACGATATTATAGACAAGCACTAAATAGTAGTGAAATCAGATACTAATATAGTGCAGTACTCAAATTATTATAAATAAAAAATCTGGGAATTCGCTTCGCACATACAAAAAATATGTGTAATATTGCGAAATGGAATATCCTAAAACACAAAAAGCAGATGATATTTATTTTATGTTACACTTAAACAAGCAGTATCACATGCTCCTGTTTATGAAAAATTAATTATATAACCTCAATGAAATTAGGTAGTATTTACATGAGTTAACAGGATACCCAGAATAAAAAAATATATTACAATGAACGAAGACACACTAAACAAATACCAACGCAATCTCAATTTTATTGTTCTTGCCGATGGATTGTCCGGGTACATTCTGTTTTTTTTAATTCAACTAAATACAATATATTTGTAAAGAGTTTTACTAAAAATGCAACTTGATAATATTTACATAAAACAACTCAAGGATAAATTAAGCGAACTGCATCCTTATTTAGTGTTGCTTTTTGGCTCGTATGCTTATGGCGCACCGCGTACCAACAGCGATTTGGATATTCTTGTTGTATTGAATGATAATACAACGCCTGCTACATTTAAAGAAAAACAAGCGTTGTATTTAAAAGTAAGTCCCTATACCAGGTCTGTGGCAAAACAAATACCTGTTGACATGCTCGTTTATACAATACCCATGTTTGAGCATTTCAAACAAATGGAAAGTAGTTTTTCAAAAGAAATTTTACATAAAGGAATAATTCTATTATGAAAACAAGCGTTCAGCAATGGCTCGAATTAGCTCAGGCCGATTTACGAAGTTGTGAAAACAATCTACACGATAACTTTGTAACAAACATAGTAGCTTTTCATTCACAGCAGGCAGTAGAAAAAGCATTTAAAGCATTGTTAGAAGAACGAGGCATAGCAATTCCCAAAGTTCACAATTTAATTCGCCTGCATTCACTATCAGAACCATTTTTAGCTGAACTTATTGACCTTTCGGAACTTGATGTATTGGATGATGTTTATACCAGTTCTCGTTATCCTGGTGAAACAGGAATGATGGCAACAGGCAAGCCAACTTTAGCCGAAAGCAAAGAGTTATATGAGATTGCCCAAAAAATTTACTTAATAATAGCAAATACAATTATACAGAGAACGGGATAAATAGTCGCATTTTAAAAAATCCAAATTCCAAAGACCAAATTCCAAGTTTGGGGCTTTTAAAGAATGCAATAATTCATACCACGTTGAGTATAGTTTAACTGCATATAAAATAAATTCTATTGAATAAATATTAATTAAAAACAAATAACCATGAAAAAATATTTATTTGCTCTTTTCATTTCAACTTTCTTTGGATATAATATTCAGGCAAATAACGTAACTAAAGAAACTGCTACTAAAGTTGCTACAGCTTTTTTAAAAGTTCAGGCAAATAACTCAAATATAAACATTTCAAATATTTATACCGAAAGCATTGATAACGTTACCACTTTTTACATTTTTTCGTTTTCGCCAAAAGGATTTGTTATTGTGGCGGCTGATGATAATATTAACCCAATACTTGGTTATTCTGTTACCAGTCAGTTCGATAAAAACAATATTCCAACTCAATTACAAGGGTGGTTACAACAATATTCAAAAAATATTTATAATGTAATAACTTTAAAACAAAATAGTTTTTCTCATGCTAATGAATGGGAACAAATATTATCGGGAAAATTTAAAAGTGCAAAAAGTTTGGTAACTCCGCTTTGCACAACAAGATGGGACCAAACATGCTGGTATAACGAACTATGTCCTTTAGATACTTTAGGTACTTGTGGCCGTGCTGTAACAGGTTGTGTAGCTACTGCCATAGCACAAGTAATGAAATTCTGGAATTATCCGATACAGGGACAAGGCTCACATTTATATACTTCACAATGGCATGGAGTTCAATCGGCTGATTTTGGTGCAACAACTTACGATTGGGCATCTATGCCAGATACTTTAACTTCGTCAAACCTTGCTGTTGCTACACTTATGTATCATGTTGGAGTTTCTGTTAATATGGATTATTATGATAATTCTTCGGGCTCAAATTTAAATTATGCCATTAATTCTTTACCAAATTATTTTAAATATTCAAATAATATAGAATTTGTAAATAGAAATAACTATTCAGATTCTACGTGGATTGAACTCATGAAATACGAATTAAATGCCGGAAGACCAGTTTTATACCAGGGGTGGCTTGATAGTGTTCCAGCAGGACATGCATGGGTTTGCGATGGATACGACAGTAATAATTTTTTACATTTTAATTGGGGACAGATGGGTAATGAGGGCTATTACGAAATAGGAAACTTCATTTTTAATAGTTCTAATCAAGCTGTAATAAAAGTTATGCCTATTGTTTCATGTGATATAGCTTTAAGAAATTTTTTATCGCCAGTTTCAGCTACGTTTTCCACACCATCAATTATAAAAGTTCAAATTTCTAATTACGACAGTTTACCACACACTAACATTCCTGTTTCATACACAATTGATGGTGGAGCTCCTATAAACGAAATTATTTCATCTTCAATTGCTGCTCTGTCCGATACTATTTATGAATTTATTCAACCATTCGATTTCTCGCCAAATCCTGGTCATATTTATAATGTTAAAGTATATTCTTCTCTTGTCTGTGACGGATATAAAGATAATGACACACTTTCGATTTCTATTGAAAATGTTGCCTGCGTAAATCCACCCTATTCTATGGGCTTTGAACCTTCCGAAAATATTAATGGTTGGCTTGTAAATGATGCCGATAATGACAATAATACTTGGAGTTTTGGTCCCGGTGGAAATAGTGAGCCAACTTGTACATATTTATTTAACTCGTCGCAAGCAGATGATTGGCTTATTTCTAAATGTCTCCAGCTTGAAACAAACAAACTGTATAAATTATCATATTATTTTAAAACTTGCCTTTATTGTCCAAATCAAACATTAAGTATTTTTATTGGGAATCAACAAAATATAGCTGATTTAACTACATTACTTGCAAGTTACAATAACATTACAAATTCAGATTATCAAAAAGCAGAAATTTACTTTCCTGTTCCCGCATCCGGAAGTTATTACATTGGTTGGCTTGCCGATGGAGTTGCAGATAATTCGCTTGTTTTAGATGACATAAACATAACCGAACAAAACTCCATAAACGTTGGCTTAATATCAACAACATTACCAGTTGAAAGCTGTAACTTACAGCAAGAAAATGTTGTTGTAACAGTAAAAAATTATTGTTCAACAATTCTTAATAATATTCCTATAAGCTATTCAGTAAATGGTGGAACTCCAGTAATTGATACAATTACAACTCCAATTAATATTGGCGATTCGTTAATTTTTACATTTACTACACCTATTGATTTTTCGGCAAACGGAACGTTTAATATTGCAATTTACACTTCCCTAACAAATGACACACTTTATAACAACGATACAATTAATATAACTGTTATTAATCATGTAAGTATATTACCTGTATATACAATGGGTTTTGAGCCATCAGAAGATTTTAGCGGCTGGAAAATTTACAATAATAATAACGACATTTATAAATGGAACATTATAAGTAACAATGGAAGAACCCAACCTTATTGTATTCGCTATGATTACAGTTCATGGTTACCTGCTGATGATTGGTTTGTTTCATCTTGTATAAATTTATCGTCATCACAAATTTATAAACTTGGATTTTGGTACAAAGCAGAAGCATCTGCATGGCCCGAAAAATTAAAAGTGTTTATTGGTAATGACCAAAATACAAGTTCGCTAACTACTCTATTATTAAACTTGCCAAATATAATTAACATCAACTATCAATATGCAGAAACAAATAATTTTACTGTTCCTTCAAATGGTTTATATTATATTGGTTGGTATTGTTACAGCGATTCCAATATGTTTAATTTATATATAGATGACATTTTAATAGACGTTATGATAACAGGAATTAATAATTTGTATAACGCAGAATTTCAAATTTATCCAAATCCTTGTATAGATGAAGTAATTATTGAACATTCAAATATTTCTAAAGAAGAAATTAAATACGAGATTCAAAACATAAGCGGAAAACAAATCACACAATTGATTTCAAAAAACGAAAAAGTAAAAATTTTGGTTAGCAACTTTAGTGATGGCATTTACATTCTAAAAATAACATCTAACAAAGGAGTTGTGGTTAAAAAATTAGTAAAACAGTAACAATAAATATACAGAATGAAATCAGAGCTTGTTCCGGTTTTTCGGGATTTGCAAAAATATTTGAATGAACCGGAGATGGGACGAACCGGAGAATCGGTGTTAATTCCCCGATGTAACACTACATGTATGTCGTGCCTACGGCACTTTTTAAGGTTAAACTTTGAATTGATGCGGAAATTTATCCGATTTACAGTATAACTTCTTTACTTATTTTTCTAAAATCAACGAATCGTTGTTCGCCCAAACCTGACATAGCAAAGACGGTAAGCATAGCAATCGTCTCATTGGTTTAGCTTTATGTGTTGACAGGCAATATGGCATCCCACTATTTCATAATATATACCAAGGAAATAACCACGACATTGATTTATGATGAAAAAAATGTTGTTAGCAAAATTACAGCAAAAAGCACCGTGCAAAATAAACTATTTGAAATGTTCAATTTGTACAACTATGAAATTAAATTAACCATACACTAATCAAATTGTATCTGTTTGTGTATAAGCTCAATATAAACATGATTGCAATATCGTTAGAAGACTTAGGTTTAGCACACACATTTTAGGGACACTCGCCCAATTCACTTTTATATAACCCGCATTTATTATTGTATAATGTTTTTGCTTGTGAAAGTCCCAGTAAAAAAGATTTTTTAATATCTATACATGATCGTTTTGTATAAGCAAACCTCGATTGGACAATTCCTCTGTTATAATATGCTTCAGCAATTGTTGAGTCGAGTTTTATTGCTTTATTGTAATCGCTGATAGCATCGGGATAAAGACCTAAAAAAGCATATTGCACACCCCTATTAACGAATAATCCGGCATTATTTGGCTGCGATTTTATTTGTTGCGAATATTGGTAAATATTTTCTTTTATTTTAACTCTGTCTTGATCGGTTAGTTTTCGGTTAAAATAAATTTCCAAATCAAAGGGCTTTTTTTCCTGTGCATTAATAATACTTGTACACAAGCAAATAAGCACAATGCTTAAAAGCAATTTTGACATTATTTTCCGCAAGTTTTACAATAAACTTCTTTTACTTTAGTGTTTTCTAATGCCTGAATAGTTAATTTGTCTTTCTTAAAAAGTTTGCAATATCTTTCCTTGTCTAAATCTTTGGCTTTGTTCATTGCAAGGATAAATCGAGGTGAACCAAATTTATAAGGCAAATGGCTGCAAATAGCTATATATGAAAATATTAGCTCGTCAAAAGGATTATCGCTTAAAATATATGGTTCTAATAATCTTGCTGCAAAATCATAATCTTTCAGACCAACAAATATATATGCTAATTTTATAGAGTTTTGCCAATTAGATTCGGTAAGTTTTGAAATTATTCTAACAGAGTCGAGGCTTGCAAGGAGCAATGGCGATGCTTCATCAAGTGTATCTAAATATTGAATAACCTTAAACTGGTACTCCATATTAAGCAAATCTATAGTGTGTTTTTGCAAATTAGTTGAGTATAAATCACTTATCTCTTTCTGAAAATCAACAATGCTTTTATCGCCTGTAAATTCTTCGTGAAGTATCCTGCAATAATACCAATTGTATGTAATATAAAAATTATCGGGAGCCAATTTATGAAACTTCGAAATTTTGTTGCAATACTCTTCGCTTATTTCCTCGTTGTTAATATATCTTTCGAGCCATAATTTGTTCATTAACAATCCGGATAGCCATAATTTATTTAATAACAATCCTGCAAATTCTGGTGTTTCGGGAATTTCTTGTTCGGAAACGGCTGTAGAATCATATTCTTTTTTTAGAACCTTCCTGAAAATAAATTTTTGTATGGCTAGTGCACGTATTAAGTTGTTTTCTTTCACACTTTTATTAAAACGGCTTAATACAAATGCTTGTTCTTTTTTTCCACCAATATCATATATTATGTTCATTGCTATTTTTGCGTACCTGTGTTTTTGTAAAATTGGTTCAAGTTTATTAATTAAATTATTCTTGCTGATATATTCCTGAGCTTCCGACACCGACATATTTGCTATGTTTGCAAACTCAGTTCCCTGTACATCGTGTTTAAAATCTTCAATATTATCGCCGGTTGTAATGTTATATGCTACTTTTTTGGTTTGACGTGACTTTAATGCATTAACTATACTTTCAGCCCTGTTTTTTTGTAGTGCTTTGTTAGTTTCGTCGTTTCCTTCAATAGACGAATATGCTATAATTGACAGTTTATTAATGATAAAATCGGGTTCTTTTAATTTTTTTATAAGTGGCTCAATATCTTCGGGTTTGTAATCATATTTGTTTCTTTCGAAAGGTATTATAAACTCTGTCGTTGAGTTTTCGGTAGTTGGTACATATTCCGATTCGCTAATTACCACTGTGTCGGCAAGAAGTTCAATTAAATTAGAATATTCAACCCCACCTTCTTCGCTAAATGATGGAGAAATTGTGCGGCAAACTCTTTTTTCTAAAACTAATAAAAGGTTTAATTCGTAATTGTCAGTAATTCCCTTAGGTAATTGTCCAATTAAAACTTCAACTTTATTTTTTTGTTCTTTTACAAGATTTTTCTTTTCTAATTTAGAAGCTTTGTATCTTTTAAGCATTACGCCCTTATTTACTAAATTGTTATTTATAATATTTTCGCCTTCACATGGATATTGTGCACGTTGTACAACATCTACAACTATTCCATCGGATGGGTCTTTTAATAATTTTTTTAATGCTTTAAAATTATCATATTTAAAATAAATATTTCCGTCTTTGACATACAATCCTCGTTGCAAATCATCAATATTTCTGAATTTATTACAACGACTGCAAATATTATCATCAATTTTTTTCAACCCATATTTTTTAGTTGTAAAAGGTATTGATAGTTCATCTTTACGAATACTCCCTGCATTAAACGAACTGTAATTTCCAAATACTGCCGAAACGTAAACTTTTTTGTGGTCATCATCTAAAGTAGAACCAATCCCATAAAACATATATTTCGGGTCGTTTAACACTATTATTCCTTTTTTATCCGATAACCATTTAAACATAATGTCATCAACAACCTTTCCATAAGTAAATAGTTCGGGTCCTTTTTTTATAGGCATTTTAACAACCAATTCTTCTCCATTATCGGAGCCACCATATAACATAATTCTTTTGCCCGTTGTTTTTTTCTTGCCTCCTTGTTCATATACAGCATTTCCGGTTTGAGCCATAAAGGCAGCCTGATCATCGGCAGCATTTTTAAGAATGGTTTCGAAAGTTAACGTATCCGATTTTTGTTTTAAACGGTATTTGTTTATTTCTTTTCGTAAAAGCTCGTTTAAAATATCGGCATTATAATCTTCAGCATCAAGAATACGTGTATAATTATTTGTTTTTGATGTGTCAGTATATTGAGTTTCGTTTTGAGAATATAAATTCTTAAAAATAATAATTAACAAAAAAATAAAAAACAGTAATCGTAATTGCATATTACAATATTGAATTTATTAAGTGCCTAAAGTAACAATTTTTAAAATTTTAAAAAAATAAAAATTAAATTATATTAGCATTATTATCAACATTTTATGTTATACATGAAATTAAAACTGCAAAAATTCTGTTAGAAACGTTATTTCTTTTTAAAAATTAATAATTTTATCATTACATAATATAAGCAAACGGGATAAATTTTAGTATTTCGTGAATACAAAAAGGTATAAGGTATAAAGGTATGTGGTATAAAGGTATAGGAATATATAGTGGTAGCATTTTCCATATTTCCTTATACATTATTCCCCTATACCCATTTGTAATAATTTACCCCGTACAAAGTATAGCTTATTTTATGATAGTTTTAATACATTGAAGTTACATGACTTTATTTTTTTTGGATTTTAAATTTATTAATAAAGAACTTACAGAATGTAGAGTTTGTCCGCGAAATTGCGGAGCGAACCGACTTATGGGTGAATTGGGTTATTGTAAAACTGATGCAGGCTTTAATATTTCATCAATTTGCATTCATAAAGGCGAAGAACCTGCCATTTCGGGCAATAAAGGTATTTGCAATATGTTTTTTTCGCATTGTAACCTACAATGTGTTTACTGCCAGAATTATCAAATTAGTTGTAATAATAACCATATTCTAAAAAGCAAGACTATAAACGAAATAATAAATAACATTATAGAAATATTAAAAACGGGAATAAACATTTTAGGTTTTGTTTCGCCATCACACAATGCACCACAAGTAAAAGAAATAATTGTTGCATTGCGAAACAGAGGTTTCAATCCGGTTTGCGTGTGGAACTCTAATGGTTTCGATAAAGTTGAAACTCTTAAAAGCCTCGAAAGTTTTATTGATGTTTATTTACCCGATTTCAAATACGTTAATAACAAAGATGCAAAAGAATTTTCGGATGCAAATAATTATCCCGAAGTTGCATTAAAGGCAATAAAAGAGATGTGTTTTCAAAAAGGAACAAAACTTTATCTCGATAAAAATAATATTGTTGAGCGTGGTGTTATAATAAGGCACCTTGTGCTTCCAAAAAAAGCCGATGAAAGCATTAAACTTTTAAAACTTATTGCCGATGAAATTGGAACAAAAACTACTATTTCGCTAATGTCGCAATATTACCCAACCGAAAATGTAAAAAATCACAAACTGTTAAAAAAGAAGTTGTTAAATAACGATTATAAAAAAGTTGTAGAAGCTATGAACGATTTAGGGTTTAATAATGGGTGGATACAACAACCTGATAGCAGTTTAAATTATATTCCGGATTTTAATAGAGAAGAGCCGTTTGGAAAATAATTCTACCATCATACTTTGTTAAAAAAATTTATAAAAAAATATTTGTTTTTTAACACAGTACCTATCGGATTGCTGAAATTAGTTTACAATTTTTATGTTAAATTGCTAAATTGTTATTTAACCATTTAGTAATTTAAGAGGTATAACAATGAAGCAATTTAGCTATAAAACCATCATTCCCTGCAAATACAAATTAAATTGTAAACTGCTCAATGAAAAATGCCATTTTTTTCTAATAAAATTTAATGTAATTTTGCAATTCTGTTTAAGAATATTAATATGATTAAAAAGATTCTCGTTGCAAATCGTGGCGAAATAGCTTTAAGAGTTATGCGAACCTGCCGCGAAATGGGTATAAAATCAGTTGCCGTTTATTCCGAAGCCGATAGAAATTCAAAACACGTAATGTTTGCCGACGAAGCATATTATATTGGTAAATCACCATCAAACGAAAGTTACCTTGTAATTGCTCAAATTATTGAAGCTGCAAGAGCAACTCAAGCCGATGCTATTCATCCCGGTTATGGTTTTTTATCAGAAAAAGCTGAGTTTGCTGAAAGATGCGAAAAAGAAGGAATAATATTTATAGGTCCATCTGCTTACGCAATGAACACAATGGGCGATAAAATTACTGCCCGAAAAACCATGCTCGCAGCTAAAGTTCCTGTTGTGCCTGGCACAACCGAAAAACTAACCGACGAAAATGAAGCATTAAAAATTATCGAAGAAATTGGATTACCGGTAATAATAAAAGCTTCGGCAGGCGGCGGCGGAAAAGGAATGCGTCTTGTTAAACAAAAAAATGAAATAAAAGAAGCTATTCGTGCAACTAAATCAGAAGCCCTTGCGGCTTTTGGCGACGATACAATTTATATTGAGAGATATATAGAATCGCCACATCATATTGAATTTCAGATAATTGCCGATAAGCATGGTAATACTATTCACCTTTGCGAACGCGAGTGTTCGGTGCAACGTCGTCATCAAAAGGTAATTGAAGAAACTCCTTCTGTAATTGTTTCACCTGAATTGAGGGAAAAAATGGGCGAAACAGCCGTATTAGCTGCAAAAGCTGTTAATTACGAAAATGCAGGGACAATAGAATTTTTAGTTGACGATAAAGGAAATTATTATTTTCTCGAAATGAATACTCGTTTGCAGGTTGAACATCCAATTACTGAAGCAGTTATTGGAATTGACCTTGTTCGCGAACAAATTAATGTTGCAAATGGACTACCTTTAACTTATACGCAAGAGCAAATTTCGCAACGTGGACACGCTATTGAATGTCGTGTTTATGCCGAAGACCCTGATAAAAACTTTATGCCAAGTCCAGGAACAATTCGAAATATAAGTGAACCACAGGGTATTGGCGTAAGAGTTGACGGTTATGTTTATTCGGGTTACGAAATTCCTATTTATTACGACCCAATGATTTCTAAAATTATTGTTTGGGCCGAAACCAGAAGTGCTGCTATTAACAGAATGAAAAGGGTTCTTGAAGAATATAAAATTTCGGGTATTAAAACTTCAATAGGATTTATGAAACGAATAATGGAAACTCCCGATTTTGTTAATGGTCAATATGATACTCATTTTATTGAAAAAAATAATGATTTTTTATTCGATAAAAATAATTTCGATCCTGAAATAGAAGATATGGCAATTATTTCTGCATTTATGGAATATTTATCAGGAAATATGATAGAAGAATTTGAAGAAAAAGATAGTAAAATAGAACTTTGGAAATCTTATGGCAGGTTATTAAATAGTAGAAGAATTTAATTCAGCAATGATTATAAATTAAAAAAAGTTTCAAGTTTCGGGTTTCAAGTTTCGGGTTTTTAACAACCTTAAACTAAAAACCATAGACCTCAAACTAATGAAAATGAACTACATAATAAATATAAACACATGAAACATCCACGACTATTTAAAGACACACAAGGTAATGATTATATTAGCGGTTGAGGTTAAGGGATGAGATTGAAAAAGATTGAGAAAACAAGATTGAGAAGAAGGATTGAAAGGATTGAAAAAACAAGATTGAATAGATTGAGAAGACAAGATTGGAGAACGTCTTCATCAATCCTATCAATCTTCTTCAATCTTCATCAATCTGAAAAATATAATAAATTGAGTATCAATAAACTAAAAAATATAAACACATGAAAATAGACGCAATAATAAATAAAAGAAAAGCCGAAATTGAGCTTATTTCAAAAGTTCAAAATCATTATAAAATAAAAGTTGACGATAAAACCTTTGATTTTGACATTATTACAATTGGTAATGGCTCATATTCAATTATATATAACAATAACTCATGGGACTTAGAAGCTGCAAAATCTTCGGGGTTTAATACTTATACAGTTTATAAATTTGGACAAAGTTTTAAAGTTGAAATTGAAGATGCACTTAGCAAATACAAAAAAAACAAAGATTTAAGATTGCACGATGGTGGAAATAATATAATTGCACCAATGCCTGGAAAAATTGTTAAAGTTTTAGTTACCGAAGGTCAAAAAGTTAAAATTGGCGATACTATTTTAATTATTTCGGCAATGAAAATGGAAAGCGAATTTAAATCGGCTGTTGATGGAACAATAAAAAAAATTCATGCAAAAAATGATGACATAGTTAATGGCGAACAATTACTAGTTGAGATTGAAGCTATTGAATTAGTAGAAACTATAGAAAAATAATTTTTCAAAATAATTTATAATGAAAACATTAGAAAGCAAATTTAAAAAACTCGAAGAGTTAAACCAACAAGCCGAACTTGGTGGTGGAACAGATAGAATTGAGAAACAACATAAATCGGGTAAACTTACTGCTCGTGAAAGAATTAATGTGTTAATAGATAAAGGTACATTTGTTGAGTTTGATAAATATGTTATACACCGTGCAAAAGATTTAGGCGCCGATTTAGAAAAATTTTTAGGAGATGGAGTTATTACCGGCTATGGCAAAATTGATGGCAGACAAGTTTACGTTTTTGCTCAGGATTTTACAGTATTTGGTGGCTCACTTAGCAGAGCAAATGCCGACAAAATTAAAAAGATAATGGAACTTGCTATGAAAATGGGATGCCCTGTAGTTGGATTAAACGATTCTGGTGGTGCACGCATTCAGGAAGGTGTTGAAAGTTTGGCAGGTTATGCCGATTTATTTCATTTGAATGTTGCAGCATCCGGTGTTATTCCTCAAATTTCTGCAATTCTTGGACCATGTGCCGGTGGTGCTGTATATTCGCCGGCTCTTACCGATTTTATTTTTATGGTAAAAGAAACAAGCTATATGTTTGTTACCGGACCTGATGTAATAAAAGCTGTAACTCACGAAGATGTTACAAAAGAAGAACTTGGCGGTGCTATGGCACATAATTCAAAATCTGGTGTTGCTCATTTTATTGGTAACGATGATGCTCATACTTTAATGATGGTTCGTGAACTTATTGGTTTTTTACCATCAAACAATATGGACGACCCACCTATAAAACATTCTGCAGATGATATTCATCGCGAAGATTCTAAATTAGACACTTTAGTCCCGGTTGATTCAAATAAACCTTATGATATTAAAGAAATTATTACAACAATTTCCGATGACAACAACTTTCTGGAAGTTCAGCCACATTATGCAAAAAATATTGTTGTAGGGTTTGCTCGTCTGGGTGGACGTTCAGTCGGTTATGTTGCAAATCAACCTGCATATTTGGCAGGCGTATTAGATATAGATTCTTCGATTAAAGCAGCTCGTTTTGTTCGCTTTTGCGATGCTTTTAATATTCCTATTGTAACTTTTGTTGATGTACCAGGTTTTTTACCGGGTACTACTCAAGAATATGGTGGTATTATTAAACATGGTGCAAAATTACTTTATGCTTTTAGTGCCGCAAGTGTCCCAAAAATTACTATTATTACACGTAAAGCTTATGGTGGCGCTTACGATGTAATGTCGAGCAAACATATTGGTGCTGATATTAATTTTGCTTATCCAACTGCCGAAATTGCTGTTATGGGAGCCGAAGGTGCAATAAATATATTATTAAGAGGTGCTACCGCTGATGAACGAACAAAAGCTATTGAAGAATACAACGATAATTTTGCTAACCCTTACAAAGCTGCAGAAATAGGCTATGTTGACGAAATAATATATCCACGGCAAACTCGTTATAAAATTATTGAAGCATTAGAATCGTGCAAAAATAAACGATTAAACATGCCCCCACGTAAACACGGAAATATCCCGTTGTAGAATTATAGAAAAACCTTAAGATTTTAGAAACCTTTAAGTCTGATTATTAATCGTACAAGACAAAACTGTTGTTGCCCCATGTCATTCCGAGTGGACGAGAAATCTGTATTTGGGATAAGATTATTCGCTTTGCTCATTAGATAGCTTCGCTAAGTTCTTCACTAAACTTTCGATTGCTGCCGAGACAGAATGACAAAAAAATAAAATTATTTTTCGTTTTGCATTAAAAACAGACCAACATTTACAGCCCGTAAAAAGCCGGGATTTTGATTTAAAGATTTTAAATTAGTAGTGTTTTTAATTTCAAGAATAATATTATTAAGTTTTTTAACATCAATTATTTGTTGACAAATCTCATATTTACTTATAGCATTTACAACTTCAATATATTCATTTACATTTTCCTTTATTCTATAAAGTAAATCTGCCGATTGCAATCCTTTATTTTTATTAAATAAAACTTTATCGGGCAATTTGTTTTTCATTGCTCTGCGAATCATATACCTGTCAAACCCAGGACGAACAAATTGCTCGTCGGGAATTGCATAACAATATTCTAAAAGTTTTATATCTAAAGTTGGGTCGTAAACATTTAATCCAAAATAATCGCCACCTTCTTGTACAATTCCAGCTCCTTGCGACATATTCATATTTATTACCTTAATTCGGATTTTTCGCAAAGAGGAATCTGTAATAAAACGAGAATCATAGCCCTCTTTTTTCATTTTTCCCAAAAGATTTATTTTTTCTTCATATTTCGGATTAATAAGTGAATACTGTAAAAACGGTTTTTTACCTTTAATGAAATTATTAATAAAACGCATAGCAAAATCGGGAGCATTTTTTTTAATAAAGGGAGTTAAACCAGACCGCATAAAATTAGAATAATATCCTATAAATGGCCACGAAATGGTAAAGTTTCCACCTTGTCCGCTTAACATTGTGCCAATGCCACTTTGTTTTGCCAGTTCTTGTATAGATAAAATCCAGAAAAAATTAGAAGAGTTTCGTAGTGGAACTTTTTGAATTTCTAAAGAATTAATAATACCTTGCAAAGGATTTTTATTTTCCGATTTTACTAATATGTGTTCAATGTTAGGGTACATTTTAGCAAATAAACCAGCAAGCTCCGATTCGTCGCCATATTTGTTTGGTTTTATACTGGTAGTATCAAAAAGAGGTACAGACGTATAGGCTTTTATTTTTCCCCCATCTTTTGATAGTTCAGTAGCCGCAATGGCTGTAACTGAAGTAGAATCGAGTCCACTACTTAGCATTGAGCCAATTGGGCGATATGACCTTATTCGCGATTTAACAGCATTTAAAAATAGTTCGTTAAATGCTTCTAAATATTCGTCATCATTTTTTAAATGAATATCGGTAACATCTTCTAATTGCCAATATTTAGAAATCGAAATTTTTCCGTTTTTATAAATAGCATAATTGGAAGGTGGCAATCTGAAAATATTTTTATAAGAAGTTTCTTCGGCATAACCATGCCAACCAACCAAAAGCTGAGCCATTTGCAATTTGTTAATTTCTTTTGAAACAGTTGGAATTGAAAGTAAAACAGTTTTATTGCTTGCAAATGCTATAAAATTATTGGTAATTGTATAGTAAAAAGCTGTTACCCCTTGATGGTCGCGTGCTATAAATAATTGCCTTTCGTTTTTATCCCATATTGCAAAACTCCAATCGCCAAAAAGCTTTTTAGTACAATCTTTTCCCCATTTTTCGAAAGCTAATGGAATTAATTTTGTGTCGGGAAAGGTTTTTCTTTCATCAGCAGGAATATTAAAAATATTACAAAGTTCGTTACGGTTATCTAATCGGGCTTTGCCAACCATTACGAACCTGTCGTTTCCGAAAGAAAATGGTTGTTTATCGTAAACTGATTCGGGGGTGTCGTATAATTGGAGCCAGCCAAATCCAACATTATTTTCATTCCAAATAGCGTAATTATTATATGGAAAATGCTTTACCGAAGCAAACATTTTTTCCAGTTCTTGCTTTTCGGCAAAAACACCATTTTTTATTATTCCGAAAATTACTGACATTTAAACGTGTTTTTCGGCGTGATACGAAGAGCGAATTAAACTGCCGCACTCTGCAAATTTAAAGCCTTTTGATAAAGCAATTTCTTCCAATTTTTTAAATTCTTGCGATGAATAATATTTTTCGACTTTAATATTATTTGATGTTGGTTGAAGATATTGACCAATTGTAATAATTTTGCAACCAACATTTAGTAAATCGTCCATTGTTTTGTGTATTTCTTCAATGGTTTCGCCCAAGCCAAGCATAATTCCACTTTTTGTGGTTATACCTTTAATGTATATGTAGTTTAATACTTGTAAACTTCTTTGATATTTGGCTTGTACTCTTATTTTTTTAGATAATCGTTCAACGGTTTCGAGGTTATGCGAAATAATATTTGGTTTTGATTCGGCAACAATGTTAAGAGCTTTTTTATCGAATTTAAAATCGGGTATTAATATTTCAATAGTAGTTTGTGGATTTTCAAATTTTACTTTTTTTACTGTTTCAGTCCATATTGTTGCACCGCCATCGGGTAAGTCGTCACGGTCAACACTTGTAATTACACAATGTTTGAGTTTCATTTGTTTAACTGAGTTAGCGATATTTTGTGGTTCGTTAATGTCGGGAGGGAATGGTTTGCCAGTTGTTACTGAGCAAAATTTACATGAACGTGTACAAATATCTCCCAGAATCATAAAAGTTGCAGTGCCAACTCCCCAACATTCGGCAAGATTTGGGCAGTTTCCACTTTGACAAATAGTGTGAAGATTATTATGAGCAACTATTTTTTTTACATCTAAATATGATTTTCCTGAAGGTAATTTAATTTTGGGTTTGTTAGAGTCAATAATATACATATCGTACATATTGTTATTAGTTATCGGGCACAAACTCATTTTTATTTCTAATTCCAACTTTTCCAAAGCGATAACTAATAAATATTGAAATTAAATAATTTTGATTTTGAGCGGTAGCCATAATTGGTAGTTCAGAATAATAAATATCGAAAATCAATCCTGTTTCTAAAGCATTAATCGTCTCGTATTGATTACTATACACAAATGAAAGTCCGGCTTTTACAAATAATCCAGGTTTAAATTTTGTTTCAGTTATTCCTTTAAAAAATGATGAACGTCCATAAATATCTGCGGGAGAATGTATATTGTAGTCAAATAATTTATCAATAACATTAGGCGTGTTAGGGTTAGGGTTTGGGTTTGACTGATCAACAACTTCATAATATATTGGTTTTAAAATAGCTAATGAAAATCCGCCTTCGTAAAAATATTTTATTGCAATGCCACCTTTATCGAATTTACTATAAACTTCTTTTTGTTTACCAATACTTGCTTTTAATGTAAAAAGTATGTTCAGTTTTCCAAATACAAAACGTTTTTGGTTGTCATAATAAGGATTTTGAATTCTAATTTCTTTAGGATGTTTAACATACGAGAAATCGAAATCGAACAAACGTTTTTTAAAGCCAGTTATTCGTTTGCCGTACCTATAATTTAATCCCCATCCATTAGAATTTATTAATATCGCATAAGATTTCTCGTTTCCCGATACAACTCGTGTTTCGTTGTTTAATTCTCCTTGCGAAAATGCCTTAACCGAAAACGTTAATAATATAAATAATGTAATACGGTTATACATAAATAAAATTTCACAAATTTATTTAAATAAACTTGTGAAAGCAACAAAAAAATAAATTTTTAAGAGTGTTGCGTTGTTTGTTGTGTTTCAACTTGCCCATAAGCTGGACAATGTTCACTACTTTTACAAGAGTTTAAAACAAGTGCAAGCACAAAAATTGTTATAAAAATTGCAGCAATTCTTTTCATTGGTTTTATTTTTATTTTTTACAAAAATATGAAAAAAAATTAAAATCAAAAAATATTTTTTAAAATATTTAGCAATTGGGAATAAATCAATTGATTAAATAATTGTTGTACCTTAAAGAGCGTGGCAATAAATGGCTTAAGTGAAATAATCTTAATTTTTCGGTTTAATAAAATCTTTTTGCATAAATTACAAAAAATTAGTTTTCTTTTTCGTTTAATGGATAACGCCTTAAATTAGAAGACCCTTCAACTGCTTTTAAAGCTATGTCTTTTACCTGAGTTGTAGCATTTTCTGCCTTAATTGATAACTGCTGAATTATTGATGATTGTTCTTTAATTTTATCTTGTAAGCTGTTAATTAATTGGTCTTTAAGTTTTCTTTCTCCTTCTGTATCTTTAATAAGCAGTTCTTTTTCGTGCGAATATTGCATTAATATTTTTTCTCTAACATTTTTTTCGGTTTCTTTAATAGCTTTTTCTAATTCAATTGGATGTTGCTGAACTTTTTTTACTAATTCGGCATATTCTTTTTCCTTTGCTGTTATTAATGTTTCTCTTTCGGTTATTTCTTTTTCGAACTTAATTTTTTGCTCTGACAATATTTTTTCCTGATTTAACTTTTTTTCGTTATATAAATCTTCTTCTTTTTTACGTTCAATTTGTAGTGTGTAATGATATTCTTCTTCATCTCTTGTTCGTTGCTTTTTTAAATTAACTAAATATTCTTTTTGGTTTATTTCATTTTGGGTATTTTCTTTTTCCCAGTCTGCTTTCATTTTTTCCATTATTTGTTCTAATTCTGCACTTTGTTGTTTGAATTCTTCTTCTAATTTCAATTTTTTTTCTTTATGTGTAAGAATTAGGGTTTCAAGAGTTTCGGCAGTTGCAATAATTTCGTACATATCTTTTAATCTGTTTTCTTCATAAACAATTGCATCCTGTAATGAAGTGAGCTTTTTAAACTCATCAACCAACGATTTCTCAATTAAATCTAATGATTGTCCTAAACCAAGTTTTAAATTAGAAATATTTTTCACAATACTTTCTTGTGAATGCTCTGAAGCACTGTCAACATTTTTTTTATGCTCTTCTTTTTCGTTGATGGCTCTGGAGTTAGTATTATTTTGCTCTTTTACCTTTGTAAGCAATTCATTATAAGCTTCTATAATTTCATGTTTACTACTTTTTGCAGTTATTTCTTTTTCCATATTATTATGATTGTTAATTTAATTATCAAAGATACAAGATTTTTATAATTGCAACCTAAATTTATTTTTTTTTTGACTAAATAATATTTTGATGTGTTGAATGTAAAAAAATAATAAAGCCCCAAATCCCAAATTCCAAGTTTGGGGCTTGGGGCTTGGGGCTTGGGGCTTGGGATTTGAGACTTGGGGCTTGAGGTTTCTGTGTCTGATTCATAATGTTCGAGTTTGAGGCTTGCGAAGTTTTGAAAACCAAGGAGTTTACATTTGTAAATGACTGTTTTCAAAACAAGTTTACCCCGTAGCGAAGCGTACTGGGGCATAACGAAAAAATCGGACATTATGGACAGACACTATATTAGTCCCAAATCTAAAAGTGCAGCATCACTCATCATATTTTTATCCCATGGAGGGTCAAAAACAATATTTAAAATAACATCGCTAACGCCTTCAATGGCTTTTACTTTATCGTTTATTTCGCTTAGCAGGTCGTCAACCATAGGACAGTTTGGCGAAGTAAGTGTCATTTTAATTTCTACTTTATTGTTGTCATCAATACTTATTTCATAAATAAGTCCAAGTTCATAAATGTTAACAGGAATTTCGGGGTCGAAAATTGTTTTTAATGTTTCAACTACTTTGCTTTCTATACTTTGAATTGTCATTATATTTGTTTTATTTTACGAAATACTAATCATTACGAATATACGAATGAGAACTGTATTCGTACATTCGTACAATTCGTATTTCGTAAAGAAAATCAGTAATTTATCCCCAATTATAGTATATATCTGCTGAATTTTTATTCATACATTATACTTCGTTTTATAAGCAATTGCATAAAGTTTCATTTGTTTAACCATTGAAGCTAATCCATTTGAACGTGTTGGCGAAAGATGAGTGTTTAATCCAATTTTTTCAATAAACCAAAGTTCTGCATTTGCAATTTCGTCAGGGGTTCGGTTTGATAAAACCCTTACAAGTAATGCAACCATACCCTTAGTTATTATTGCATCGCTGTCGGCATAAAAGTTAATTTTTTTATCAACATATTCTGCTTGAAGCCACACTTGCGATTGACAACCTATTATTAAGTTTTGTGTATTGCGGTATTCTTCCTTAAAACCTTGTAACACCTTACTTAATTCAATTAAATATGTATATTTTTCCATCCAATCGGGATATTCCGAAAACTCTTCTACAATTTGTTCCTGAGCTTGTTCAATTGACATAAAATTATCCAAATAATTGTTTAACTTTTATTAATGAATCTATAAAATAATCAATTTCTTCGATTGTGTTGTAGTATGTTAAAGAAGCTCTAACAGTGCCTTCAATACCATAAAACTGCATTGTGGGTTGGTTACAATGGTTACCTGTTCTAACAGCAATATCCATTTTATCTAACATCATGCCTGTATCAAAATGATGAATTTTTCCTAATAAAAATGATATTAAACAAATTTTATTTGTAGCGGTTCCATAAATTCTAATTTCAGGGACTTTAGAAATTTTTTCTTTTAAATATTTGAATAACATCTCTTCGTACTCAATAATATTTTTCATTCCAATTATTTCGACATATTTAATTGCAGCAGAAAGACCAATTGCGCCAACAAAATTTGCAGTTCCAGCTTCATATTTTAAAGGCAAATCGTTATAAGTTGTTTTCTCAAAAGTTACTGTTTTAATCATATCGCCGCCACCTTTATAGGGGGGCATTTCGTTTAGCCATTTTTCTTTACCATAAAGAACGCCAGTGCCTGTAGGACCATAAATTTTATGTCCCGAAAAAGTATAAAAATCGCAATCTAATTGTTGAACGTCAACTATTTGATGTTGGATGCCTTGAGCGCCGTCAATTAAAACCGGGACATTGTGTTCGTGAGCTATTTTAATAATTGTTTCGATATTATTAATTGTTCCAAGTGAATTAGAAGCATGGTTAACTGCAACAATTTTTGTTTTATCATTAAAAAGTTTTTTGTAAGCATTTAAATCTAATTCCCCATTATATTGTAACGGCAAAACTTTTATTTTTGCCCCTTTTCGTTCGCAAACCATTTGCCAAGGCACAATGTTGCTATGGTGTTCGTTTTGGGAAATAATTATTTCATCATTTTCGAAAATGTATTTTTCGCCAAAAGTAAACGCAACCAAATTAATAGATTCGGTGGTTCCAGAGGTGAAAATTATTTCGTGTTGAAATTTAGCATTTATAAAACTTTTTACTGTTTTTCTTGCATTTTCATAAGCTTCAGTCATTTTTTCGCTTAAATAATGTACACCGCGATGAATATTGCTATTATATTTTAGGTAATATTCGTTAGTGGTATCAATTACTATTTGGGGTTTTTGAGAAGTTGCCGCATTATCAAAATAAACAATTTGATGATTGTATGTTTTTTGATTTAATATCGGAAAATCTTTACGAATGGCTTGAATATCAATCATAATTACTATTTCGTTTTGTGATTTATTTTGGTTGCAAGTTAATTATTTTTTTTTAGGTAAAAAGATATTTGAAAATTGATAAAAAAAGAAAATTAATAAATAGGACAACAAACAATATCATGTTGTACTTTTGTGAAATTTAAAAAATGGATTTAAAATTTGATTTTTTAGTAATTGGTTCAGGAATAGCAGGTTTAACGATTGCCTTAAAAGTTGCTAAATATGGGAAAGTTTGCGTTGTTACAAAAACACGAATTGATGAAACTAACACAAGATATGCTCAAGGTGGGATTGCAGCAGTAACACATCAACCCGATTCTTTTGAAAAACATGTAAAAGACACGTTAATTGCAGGTGCAGGTTTATGCGACGAAAATATTGTAAGAATGGTTGTTAGCGAAGCACCTGAGCGAATAAATGATTTAATAGAATGGGGAATAAATTTCGACAAAAATAGTGATGGGAGTTTTAACCTTGCTCGTGAAGGTGGACATTCGGAATACAGAATCCTTCATCATAAAGACAATACAGGTAACGAAATTCAAAAAATTCTTTCAGAGCAAGTAAAAAATAATCCAAATATTACTCTTTTAGAAAATCATTTTTCAATAGATTTAATTACACAACATCACTTGGGAAAAATAGTTCACAAAAATAATACAGATACAGAGTGTTATGGTGCTTATGTGATGGATTTGCAACAACATCAAATATTTAAAATTTTAGCAAAAACAACTTTTATTTCGACAGGCGGAGTTGGCAATTTATATTTAACTACAACCAATCCGACAATAGCTACAGGTGACGGAATTGCAATGGTACATAGAGCAAAAGGTATTGCTGAAAACATGGAGTTTATACAATTTCACCCAACTTCATTGTATAACCCGGGCGAACGTCCCTCTTTTTTAATTACCGAAGCATTGCGTGGAGCAGGAGCAATATTAAAAACTATTTCGGGGAATGAATTTATGAACGAATATGATTCAAGGGGGTCGCTGGCTCCTCGCGATATAGTAGCTCGGGCAATAGATTACGAAATGAAAAAAAGAGGCGAGGATTATGTTTATTTAGATGCTACTCATATTGATAAAGATGAACTCCAAAATCATTTTCCAAATATATATGCAAAATGTTTAAAAATAGGAATTGATATTATGAGAGATTATATACCTGTAGTTCCTGCTGCACATTATTTATGTGGAGGAATTAAGGTTGATAAAAATGGACTTACTCACATTAATCATTTATATGCTGCAGGAGAAGCATCTTCTACTGGATTACACGGTGCAAACAGGTTAGCTTCTAACTCATTAATTGAAGCATTAGTGTTTGCTGATAGAGCATCGAAACATGCCATAGAAATTTTTAAAAAACTTAAATATCAAGAAAATATACCCGAATGGAACGATAAAGGTACAACACACCCAAAAGAGCTTGTGCTTATAACTCAAAATATGAGAGATTTACATAATTTAATGAGTCATTATGTTGGGATTGTAAGAAGCGATAGCCGATTAGAAAGAGCATTCTCTCGCCTCGAAATGATTTACCATGAAACTGAAGAACTTTATAAAGTATCAAAAGTTTCTCAAAAATTATGCGAGTTAAGAAACTTAATTACAGTAGGTTATCTTGTAATTAAATCGGCTCAAAAGCGAAAAGAAAGCATTGGACTACACTACAATATTGACCATGCAGCTAATATCACTATAAAAGAATTGTAAATAAAGCAACCTTTATATAATCTTTATTGTCTTTATTAAAAAAAAATATTATTTTTGTATCTAAATTAAAATGTTTTACCATGAAAAAAATTTTATGCTTACTTATTATTAGCTTTTTTGCAATAAATACT
>Ga0154308_1157_pt1 | contig 30318 bp, 34 predicted proteins | sample RifGroA2_FD_105602 | JGI IMG/M metagenome (GOLD analysis project Ga0154308, IMG submission 105602) | Bacteroidetes bacterium GWA2_32_17
GATATCTATGCTGTGTTTTTCTTGACTTTTGTTTATCATCTTACAAAGGTCTGAAAATATTTCTAGCACATCAAAATAATTTTAACCCCTTTTTTTAACAAAATATTTACCAATATAACATTTATTTTATAATATTAGAGTTAAGAGTTTCCTAACAAAGCATTTAAACTTCCTAACATTATGAATAATATAATTAAATTAAAAAAAGAATTGTTCTCAGATTCTAATAATTTTATTTTTGGCTGTCTGTAATATAACCATTTTATATTATTGGGTAACTAATAATATTAATATATCTTTTAATATTTTAAACAACAATAAATACTTATAGTTAAATATTTTAATTGTTTAATTCACAAATTTATAAAAATTAATAAAACACAATATTTTCCTTAACTGTTTTAGTAATTTCATGCAATAATTTCAATTCCTGTCTTTTTAATTTCGTTAATAAAAGGAGTATTGGAATTATAATCTGCTTTTGAAAAAGGATGTGGTTCAATTCGTGTGTCAACTTTAGAAGCAAGCATCATTAGTTGAACCTGCATATCAAACTTATCGTTTTCATTTAATTTATCGAAAATCAATGCAATGTCAATATCACTATCTTGTCTTTCATTATTTTTAGCATAAGAACCAAAAAGAATTACCTTTTCAATTCCCTTATGACTGTGTTTAATTAATGAAATATATTGGTTTATTGCGATATTAATGATTTTATCCATATCCGTTTAGTTTTTAATTCATTAATCCATTTTGTTGTGTATTCTAATGTGCATCTCTTTTGAAAGCTCATTTTATAATCGTCATATCTTGTATTTATATTGAAAGCAGTTATTGTTACAAAAAATATTTTTTGTTCTTCAGTTAACTTTATTTCTGCTATTTCGGCAAGTCTAAGCAGATTATGTATAAATGGTGGAAAATCTTGTTTGATTTTAACATAATAAGCCTTCAATAATTTTTCAATCATAAGATGTCCAACGAATAATGACCAATTATATCGTTTGGTTTCAAACATTGCCAACATTGTATCAAAATCATCATCTGAACTTTCAGTCCAATATTTGATTAATTTTTCACTATCAATTTAATTATTTTCCATTGAGTCAAAGATAATAAAAAATATTTTTTAATCAACTTGGTTATGATTTTATTTGTTCATTTTTTTTATTGCATTAATCATTACAAACGGAACACTTAGTATAATACCTTTCGTTTTCAACGATTGTACGTTTAATCGTGTTTCAATAGTATCGAAAATTTGTACCACTTTGTTTTTTGGTAAAATTTTAATCCACGAATCCATAAAAGCCATGCGTATAAAATAATGGTTTAGCATTGCAGTTCCGTTTGTAAATTTATAGTTAAACAAGTCGTGTTCAAGGTCTTTAATAATAAATTTGTGTTTTTGAAGCATAGAAATTATTTCGTTGAGCGGACGTCGTTTTTTATAAATATGCTGCCGCATTAATTCAATTTCTTTGTTCATGTGCAAATCCGACAATACACTTTCCAATTGTTCATAAAACTCAAACATAGTTTTATCGAGGTTCATTGTTAATACGAACTGTCCGCCGGTTTTAATAATTCTGGAACATTCGTAAAAAACTTTATCAATATCGCTTACATTATTAATTCCGTTGTTACTTACAATTAAATCAACCGATTTATTTTTAAGCGGGATAGATTCGGCAACACCTTCAATAATTTTTATATTTGTTATACCATAGTATTTAATTTTTTTGTTTGCCCGAACAATTGCTTCTTTCCAGGGGTCAATACCATAAACCGTTGAGATGTTGCCAAGCCGCATAGCAAGCTCGGTTAACGGAAATCCGGTTCCAAAACCTATGTCAATTGCTGAAATGTTTGGTTTGTAATTTATATAATCGAGTAATTTTAATCCGAAAGGAGCAGACCAAAGCGGTAACTCATCAAAAAAATTAACTAATTCTTCAGGTTTAAATTTATTGTTAAAATATTTTTTCATCACTTAAATATTTTCAGAAACTTCATGATACAATGTTAAATACTGATTAATACAGTTTTCCCATCTGAATTTTTCGGCATGTTTTTTTATTTGTTCCGAAAGATTTGTTTGGTTTTCGTGATAATAAGACAATTTTGATTTGATAAAAGCAGACATATATTCTTCATCAAAATTGTCAAAATAAAAAGCAGAATCACCACCAATTTCCGGAAGGCTGGTAAATTTGCTTAAAAAAACAGGTTTTCCGAAATTCATAGCTTCAATTACTGGCATTCCAAAACCTTCGGCTAATGAAGGAAATAAAAATGCTTCGCAATTTTTATATAACCATAATTTATCGTTTTCGTTAATTTTTCCTGGCAAAATAATTTTATCAGATATTTTTAAATCTACAATTTGTTTTTCAATTTGTTTTCCATAATCGGTATCGTTATCGCCAGCAATGATTAAATGATAATCTTCAAACGATTTCATTAATGATAACAATGTGTGAAAGTTCTTTTTCTCTTTAAAAATTCCAATTGAAAAAAAGAATTTTTGATTGCTAACATAATTAGGTTTTATAACTTCACAATTTGAGTTAACTGCGATTCCATTGTAAATTGTTCTGATGCTTTTTCCTTTAAGATTTATATTGTCTTCAATTGTTTTTTTAGTGTAATCAGAAATTGTTGTAATATAATCAGCTCTATCAATGTTTTTTTGCAACCTTTGCAGATATTTTAATTTCTTTGTTTCATTTTTTTCAATTAAAAAATTAAGGTCGTGAACTGTTAAAATAAATTTCGATTTTTTATTGGGAAAGTGAGATGGGAATTGCTGAAGTCCGTGCCAGATATCATAAGTTTTATTAAGCGAAGGAAAGTATCTTTTTTGAAAACTTACATTTACTGAGTTAATATTTTCAAACTCAATTTTTTTTGGAGTTAAAAAAATAAAATTCAAATCATCAACAGAATGATTTACAAGTTCTTTAGCAAAATTAACAGAGAATTGTCCTAATCCAGAAAATAAATTTTTAGCTTTATATAAATCTATTAATATTTCTTTCATTATAATAACAAATTACATTAAAGTTATACTGTGCGTGAGGTAAATGCAGACATTATAAAAGGTATAGGGGTATAAGGTATAGAGGTATAAGGCGGCACAAACCTATTCCTTTATACCCTTATACCTTTATTCCTTTTGGTATTGTATAATTTGCATTTATTATTTGTATTTCCATTTACAAATACAACGAAATCCTATCCATGCTGTAGGTTTTGTATAAGGGATATCATTTTTAATTTTGCAATCGTTTAAATAATTAAACCAACTACCACCTTTTGAAATATTTGGTTCTTCAACCATTTCCGAAACATTACCTATCATTCCAAGAAGTTTGAAATCGTTCTGTTCCGATTTTTTTACTTCGACAGTAAAATTTTCAGATATTTCTTTTGTGTTAAAATGTTTCTTTTTTAAATCTGTAACCCCGTATTCATATTTATTAATGTCTAAATTTGAAGTTGCTGCAAATTCCCATTCTTCTTTAGTCGGAAGTTTGTATTCGGGTATCGGATAATATTCATCGGGTGATAATTTTATTTTTGAAGGATATTTTCCACTTAAAAAGTTTTCGATTGTAAAAATTGAATCTTTTTGCTTATTATTATTCAAGTCAATAGCTTTTTTATTTATCATCATATTTTCGTAAACTCTGTCGCTTCTCCATTTGCAATATTTTATAGCCTGCTCAAGTGTTAACCCAATTACAGGATTATTACCATATTGTGGATGCCGAAGATACAAATCTATAAAAACGTTTGTTCCTGACCATACCGAAGTATCCGGTAAAGCTTTTTTGTATTCTTCGGAATTTTGACCGTAAATTTTATTTAACCAATGTAAATATTCTCTGTATTCAACATTCGTAACTTCAGTTTTGTTAACATAAAAGTTTTCTTTTAATTTTATTGTTCCAGGGGGAGTTGATTCTTTTATTGTTACAATAAAAGCAGTTAATGTACTAATTACAATAGTTAAAGTTAATAATTTTGTTATATTTTTCATAATTTTAAAATTTATAATTGAATGCAAGGTACAATTTTTGTTTCTCAAAATTATATATATTTGTGTCATTAAAAAAATTATATTATGAAAAAAATTACATTTTTATTCAGTTTTGCAATTTGCATGTTGTTTTCGACAAATACTTTTTCTCAAAAAGTTTTTAGTTGCGATTCGAAGTACGATGCTGATGTTAAAGTATTTGTAGCCGACAGCAAATACGATGCAGATTTGGTGGTTTATAAAGCTTCATCGCAATACGATGCAGGTGATAACGACGGTGTTTGGTTTTTTTGTGACTCGAAATACGACGCAAAAAAGAAAGTATTTTTTGTTGATTCAAAGTACGATGCCGACTTCGTTATTTATTTTGCCGACAGCAAATACGATGCCGGATGGCGTAATACAAGCAAAAAACAATTGATGTATTAAAAATTATAATGCCTTATAGAATAAAAGGATTTTTTTTCAATTAAGTAACTGATGTTATGCAGAATGTCCCGATAGGGACAATTGCTTGGTAAAAATGAAATAATTATAAATCATAATGTGCCGTAGGTACTACCCTAATTATATTTCTTATGCCAAATACTTATACACAAATTCACATCAATGCGTCTTTGCGGTTAAATATCGCGATGCAGTAATTAATTGTTCGTGGAAGGAAAGATTATATAAATACATTATTGCCATAGTAAACAATAACTGACATAGAGCATTATCCATAAACAGTATGCCCGATCATTTGCATTTATTTTTTGGGTTGCGACCAAAACAATCATTATCCGATTTAATGAAATTAGTTAAAGGTGATTCATCCGAATGGGTTAACAAACAAAAATTTGTTTTAGGAAAATTTCGGTGGCAAGAGGGATATGTCGCTTTTTCATACTCAAAATCACATACAGACGCAGTGGTTAAATACATTTTTAATCAGCAAGATCATCATCGTAAAAAAACATTTCAAGACTATAAGGAAATGTTGAAAAAATTTGAAGTGGATTATGATGAACAATATATTTTCAAAGAACTTGAATAATGGGTTGTGCCTACGGCACATTATTTCTCGTGTTGGTTCACTTTTTAACAAGCGGTTATGCCTACGGCATATTTATTTTACGTAACATCAGTTAAGTAAAATTATAAATTTATTCCTGAATAGTTATATTTGCACAAATAAATTTTATGGAAATAATTCTTTGTGTTACTTATACCTTATTTTTTATTTTTCTGATTAATAAACTCAAATTTTTTAAAATTGAAGGTGTTTCGGTAAAAATTCTTTCTGTATTATTTATAATTAAAATTGCAAGTGCATTTGCAATAACATTAATTTACACATACTATTACAAAGATAATTTTGAGTCCGATATTTTTAAATATTTCGAAGATGGAAAGGTAATTCACAGCAGTATTCATAATAATCCTTTCGATTTTTTAAGACTTGTTTCGGGAATTGGAGCCGATGCCCCTCATTTAGACCAATATTATAATTTAACAAACTACTGGTTTAAAGAAAACGATTATAATTTGTTAAACGATAACAGAACTATAATAAGGTTTAATGCAATAGCCTTAATTTTTTCGTTTGGCTATTTTAATGTGCATAATATTTTTATGGCTTTTATTTCGTTTACAGGTTTTACTGCAATTTTCAAAATTTTTTACAATTACTTTCAAGAGAAACGAAACTTATTAATTGTTTCGGTTTATTTAATTCCTTCAGTTCTTATATGGACGTCTGGTGTTTTAAAAGAAGGTTTAGTAATGTTTTCTCTGGGCTTTCTTTTATATTATTTCGATAAATTATTAGCTTGTAAATTTCAATGGAAATATGTGTTAGGATTAATATTTACAATATTTTTATTGTTCATTTCAAAATTTTATGTGCTCCTTGCTATAATACCCGGCTTATTTTCTATTGCAGCAATAAAATTGTTTAAAAACAAATTTGCATTTTATATTTTTACATCAGTTCATGTTTTGATATTTGTTATATTTTTCTTTTTTCAAGTTGTTTTTTCACATTATAATTTAACTGAAATTGTTTCTAAAAAACAACACGATTTTATTAATATGATTGATAAAATTAATAGCGTTGGCAGTCAGATTGATATTCCAGCTCTTAAGCCTTCATTATTAAGTTTTGTAAAAAACACACCAAATGCATTAGTTAACTCTTTTTTCAGACCACATATCTTTGAGATAAAGTCATTTATGTACATAGTTCCGGCAATAGAAAATCTTTTAATAATAATAATGTTTTTACTAATGATTTTCTTTTATAAAAAAATTAGCACTGATAATTTTTTATGGATTTGGTTTTGCATCTCTTTTGTGTTGATATTGTTTGTGTTATGTGGTTTAACAACCCCTGTTTTAGGAGCATTGGTTCGTTATAAAGTGCCGGCAATACCTTTTCTTTTTATTATATTTATTACCTTTATAGATTTAAAAAAAATAATCGAACTTTCAAATAATATTATAAAATGGAAAAAATAGCTTTAGTTACCGGTGCAACTTCAGGAATTGGTAAAGCAACTGCTTTTAAGTTGGCCGAAGCAGGATATTCGGTTATAATTACTGGACGCAGATGGAATTTGCTTGCCCAACTCGAAAAAGAAATAATGAAAATCGGAAACGTTTTAGCTTTAAGTTTTGATGTAAGTAACAAAGAGCAGGTTGAACACGCTTTTAGCCGGTTGCCTGATGAATGGAAAAATATTGAATTATTGGTAAATAACGCAGGTTTAGCTGCAGGACTTTCGCCAATTCAAAATGGCGATATTGAAGACTGGGAAACTATGATTGACACCAATATTAAAGGTCTGCTGTATGTTACAACACAAGTTACTCCAGTAATGATTGCAAATAATCATGGACACATTGTTAATCTTGGCTCAATTGCTGGCAAAGAAGTTTATCCAAGCGGAAATGTTTATTGTGCTACAAAATATGCTGTTGATGCACTTACTAAAGCAATGCGAATAGATTTGTTAGAACATAATATAAAAGTAACAAGCGTATGTCCGGGAATGGTTGAAACAGAATTTTCGCTTGTTCGATTTAAAGGAAATAAGGATACTGCTAAAAAAGTTTATGATGGTATTGAACCTCTTAAACCTGAAGATGTTGCCGATGTAATTCTTTTTGCTGTTACTCGCCCTGCTCATGTAAATTTGAATGATATTGTAATTATGCCTACCGCTCAAGCTTCTGGTGTTATTATGAATCGAAAAAAACAAGTTTAATGAAAAAAAGGTATTCTTATAATATATTATTCCAATTTGTTACAGAGGTTTTTTTTAAAATCGGATGTAAAAAAGCAGATGCTGAACTCATAGCCGAAGTATTACTTGCTGCTGAATTACGTGGTATTCCATCGCATGGCTTAGCTCGTGTAAAAACTTATCTTGGATTATGGGAAGTTGGTAGAATAACATTAAATAACGAAGTTAAGGTTGTGCACGAAACTCTATCTACTGCAACAATAGATAATGGAAATGGTTTTGGTATGCTTGGAGCAAAAAAAGCAATGAAACTTGCAATTGAAAAAGCTAAAATTGCTGGTACTGGTTGGGTTTCTGTTTTAAATTCTAATCATTTTGGTATTGCAGGTTATTATGCAATGCTCGCATTAAAAGATGATATGATTGGAATTACAATGACAAATGCAAGTCCTTTAGTTGCACCAACCTGGAGTACTTCAAGATTTTTAGGAACTAATCCAATTGCTGTGGCTATTCCAGCAGAAAATTATCCTCCCTTTGTTGCCGACTTTGCTACTACGCCAATTGCACAAGGCAAACTTTCACTTATCGAAAGAAAAGGCAAAAAATGTAATAAAGGTTTTGTACAAGATAAAGAAGGAATCCCTTCAACAAATCCTGCAATTTTAAAACAAGGAGGAGCAATTGTGCCTCTTGGCAGCGATTATGAGCATGGTAGTCATAAAGGTTATTGCCTGGGAGCAATTGTAGATATTTTTTCTTCGGTATTTAGTGGTGCTAATTTTGGTCCTTTTACTCCTCCACAAGTTGCATTTTTACCGTTATCAGAAAAGTCAACAGGATTGGGAATTGGACATTTTTTTGGTGCAATTAGAATTGATGCGTTTCGTCCGGCAAGCGAATTTAAAAAATCAATGGACCAATGGATTGAAACATTTAAAAATGCTGCCCCTACAGCAGGACATGAAAAAGTTCTTATTCCAGGTGAACCCGAAAAACAAAATACAGAATATAATTTAAAAAATGGAATAGATGTTTTACCCGATGTTGAAGTTGAATTAATTAAAATAGCCGAAAAATATAATGTAACAATATACAAATAATAAATATAACTTATTTATACTACAAACGGGAATAATTTGATTCCGATAGCAATCGGAATTACTTTTCTTAACTCCCTCTCCTGTTTGTCCTGAGCTTGTCGAAGGATGGAGAGGGTCAGCTTGTCTTGAGCGAAGTCGAAAGAGGGTAAGGTCATAAAAAAATAAAAACTCAAATTATGCTCATTCATGTATAATCTTCGATATTGATAATAAAATAATACTGATTAAAAGAATAACTATTAACGAATAATGAAGTAAAAAACAGAGATTAATGAAGTAAAAAATTCAAAAAAGTTCAAAAAAGTTCTATGTTCGTTGTTTTATGTTACACAAACATTTATTAGCATTTTCGCAAACAATATACAATAAACAATGAACAATAAACGATGAAATTGTTAAATTGCTATATTGTTAAGCCGTTAAGTTGCTAAATGGTTAAATAACAATGAAACATAGAACAATGAACATAGAACAATGAACTTTTTTAAACCTTAAACCAAAAACTATTAATATTCTCAAACATAATCAAATGAAAAAAACAATTTTATTATTTTTCTTAACAATATTACTTTTCAGTTGCTCTAAAGAAAAACGTTCAGATAAAGCAGCCGAAAAGATGCAGGAATTTGTAATAAACATTTCAAATTACGCTCGTGGTATTGACCCCGATTTTATTATTATTCCGCAAAACGGTGCAGAACTTTCTTTCAATAATATTGATGTTTCAGAAGGTTTAAATTCAAACTATCTTTCGGCAATTGATGGTGTAGGTATTGAAGCATTATTTTATGACGAACAGCTTTTGCCCGAAGACGAAAGGTTAAACATGGTTAAGCAAATTAAAACTTCAAAAAAAGTTTTAGTCTCCGATTATATAATAGATAACACTAATGTTGCTGATGCAATTAGTAGAAATAAAAGCGAAGGTTTTATTTGTTTTCCGCGCGTTAGTAATAACTATGATTACTTTCATATTCCCGATAGTGTGATTGACGAGAATAATAATGACATAACTTTATTACAGGATGCGAACAATTATCTTTATCTCATTAATACCGATTTGTATTCCACTAAACAAGACATGATTAACGCTATATCTGCAACAAATTTTGATGTTGTATTAATAGATTTGGATTTTAATGAAGAAACTCTTACTTCTGCTGAAATTTCACAGCTTAAAACCAAATTAAATGGTGCAAAACGTATAGTGATTTCATATATAAATGTTGGTGCAGCCGAAAACTGGCGATATTACTGGAAAAAGAAATGGAATACTATTCATCCACTCTGGATGAAAAAAAAATATGAGGGCTATAAAGATGAAAGGTGGGTTAAATTTTGGAAAAAAGACTGGCAGGAAATTATTTACGGAAACGATAATTCATACATAAAGAAGATTATTAATGCCGGTTTTGACGGTGCATACCTTGATAATGTTGAAGCTTTTTATTTTTTATATTATAAAGATTAAATACAAATTGAAATTTTATCTATTAATTAATAAAATTATGCACATTGTTATTTGAATATTATTATAATCATAAATCGAATTTCTTAAATCCTAAATCCTAAATCAAAATTGGTTTATTTACAAGCTGAAAATATCACAAAATCGTTTGGTGATTTAGTTCTTTTCGAAAATTTGTCGTTAAGTATTCATAAATCTCAAAAAATTGCAATAATAGCAAAAAATGGTGCTGGTAAAACCACTTTGCTAAACATTATTACAGGAAAAGACAAACAAGATTCGGGGCAAATTGTTTTAAGAAATGGAATTAGCATTGGTTACCTTTCGCAATCGTTAAAATCAGATGAATCGAAAACAATATTCGATGAAATTTACCAATCCTCGTCTGAAATAATTAGTGTAATTAAAAATTATGAACTTGCATTACTTTCAGATGATAAAATTCAATTACAAAAGTGGCTCGAGAAAATGGATACCTTACAGGCATGGGATTTTGATGTAAAAGTAAATCAAATAATTGCAGAATTACAATTGCCAAACGGGAATATTTTAATTGGGGAGCTTTCGGGTGGACAAAAAAAACGAGTTTTGTTAGCTTCTTTGCTTATTAATGAGCCCGATATACTTATTCTTGATGAACCAACTAATCACCTTGACCTTGAAATGATTGAGTGGTTAGAAGAATATTTGATGCATTCTAATTGCACATTGTTAATGGTAACTCACGACAGATATTTTCTTGACCGTGTTTGTAATGAAATACTTGAGATAGAAGATAAAACATTATATCAGTATAAAGGTAATTATTCGTATTTTTTAGAAAAACGAACCGAAAGAATTGAGACTTTTAATTCTGAAGTAGAAAAAGCCCGTAATTTGTTTCGTAAAGAACTTGATTGGATTAGACGAATGCCCAAAGCCCGTACCACAAAAGCAAAATACAGAGTTGAGGCATTTACCGAAATTCAGGAAAAAGCAAATTTAAAAAAAGTAGATAAAAATATTGAAATAAAAATTGCTTCGACACGATTAGGCAACAAAGTGCTCGAAATATATAATCTTTGTAAAGCTTATGGTGAAAATGTTCTGATTAAAGATTTTACATATTTATTTAAAAGGTTCGATAAAATTGGAATTATTGGTAAAAATGGTTCCGGTAAAACCACTTTTTTAAATATTATAACAAATATTGTAAATGCCGATTCCGGTCATTTTGAATATGGCGAAACAGTTGTGTTCGGCTATTATAAACAAGAAGATTTAAAGTTTAAAGAAGGGCAAAGGGTTATAGATTTTGCAAAAGATATTGCAGAAGTAGTAGCGCCAGTTGAGGGAAATAAAATAAGTGTTTCACAGTTTTTGAATTATTTTTTGTTTTCTAACTCAATGCAACATACTCCAATCGAAAAACTTAGTGGGGGAGAGCGACGCCGTTTGCATTTGGTTTCGGTATTAATGAAAAATCCAAATTTTTTAATGCTCGACGAACCAACTAACGATTTGGATATAATGACATTAAATGTACTGGAGGAATATTTGAAAGCTTTTCCGGGTTGTTTAATAGTTGTTTCGCATGATAGATTTTTTCTTGATAAAATTTCGGAGCATCTTTTTGTTTTTAATGGTGAAGGCAATATAAAAGACTTTCCCGGAAACTATAGTAATTATAAAAAATGGGCAAATAAAAATGTAAAAGCAGCTAATTATAACATTAAAGAAATTAAACCTGATAAATTACCTAAACAAATTGTAGAAAAATTTAAAAAATCGACATGGAAAGAAAAAAAAGAACTCGAATCAATTGAAATTGAGTTAAATAGTCTTACTATTGAGAAACAAGAAATTGAAACTAAACTTTCAAACGGCACATTAAATTCTGACAACCTTAATGTTTTTTCTAAACGTTTAAGCGAAATAATTAAATTAACCGACGAAAAAGAATTACGCTGGCTCGAATTAAACGAAACCTAAAATTAAATTTTGGCATCTTTCAAAATAGATGAAAAGTTTATACTGAGCTACCTGTACTGAGCAAAGTCGAAGTAGCCGATTGTAGTTTACAATTTTTATGTTATACTGTAAATGGTTAAACTTTTAACTTTTTATTTTTTCATGACCTCACCCCCAACCTCAAGCACCAAATTCCAAATCCCAAATTCCAAGTTTGGGGCATGGGATTTGAGACTTGGGGCTTGAGGTTTTGGGCTTTCATTTTTGAAAATCATTGACTTTATGAACAAGCACAAATTAAATGTAATAAAAAGTATTTTTTTAAGAGCCTCTCATGGGACTTGAACCCACGACCTGCTGTTTACGAAACAGCTGCTCTACCAACTGAGCTAAAGAGGCAATCTGCAAAAATATAAAAATTGTATAAGCTATTTAGTATTTATGCGAAAATTATTTTGTAACAATTTACAATAAAACATGAAAATAATACTCCAAAACAAAATTCAATTACTTGTTATAATATTAAATTTATATTAAAAAATTTTAAAAAAATCATTTTTACGCTTTTTTTAACAATATTTAGAGTGTTGATTATTAACTATTCATGTAAATTTCAATAAAAACAACATGTAACGCATTGATATACTTAATATTAATAAAATATTAAAATATTTATAAAAAAATAACATAATATAATTATTTGTTATATATTTGTGCACATTTTAAAATTTAAATTTTTATTAACTTAAAAAACAAAAAACAATGGCAGTAAAAGTAAATTTAAAAAATTCGAGAAACAAAGTTGTTCTTGATGAAAACACAGTTGAAAAACTTAAACAAGACAAGTATCTTAAAACTATCAATTTTTTTGATAATTTAAGAGAACACTCAAGTGGTTATGCATTTTTCCAAAAAAACTGGAAACAAAAAGATGGTGCATACAGAAACGAAACCATCTATCTTCACAAATATATTTGTGAAAAACTAATAAAAAAACCAAATAGTAAAGTACGTTGGTTTGTACGTTTTATTAATGGTAACACATTAGATTGCAGCATGAAAAATTTAGAATGGAGTACATTTTCTAATTTAGTACGTAACACACGTAAAATTAAAAACAGTACAGGTTATCGTGGTGTTGTAAAACAAGGACGTAAATTTTATTCTTATATTTATGTTAATCGTAAAGGAATTCCATTAGGTTCTTTCAACACAGCCGCAGAAGCTGCCGCAGCATACAATAAAAAATCGAAAGAATTATTTGGTGTTACTAACACTCTTAACATTATTAGTAAAACACCAAAAGCTGTTGCAAAAGTAGCTCCAAAAGCTAAAGCAAAAATTGTAGCTAAAAAAGTTGTAGCTAAAAAAGTTGTTGCTAAAAAAGCAGTAGCTAAAAAAGCAGTAACTAAAAAAGCAGTAACTAAAAAAGTTGTTGCTAAAGCAAAAGGAAAAGGAAAGAAAAAATAATTTTCAAAAATCATAAAAAAAGGGCTTAAGCCCTTTTTTTTATGTGTTTTCCTTTAAAGAAAGCTGAATTCTGTTTCTTGTTTTATCTACTTCAATTACTTTTACTCTTACAAATTGATTAAGCGAAACTTTTTCAGCAGGGTTAGTGATATATTCATCACAAATATTTGAAATATGTATTAGTCCATTTTGTTTTATACCAATATCTACAAAAGCCCCAAAATTTGTAACATTTGTTATTATTCCGGGTATTATCATTCCGATTTTTAAATCATCAATTGTTTTAACATCTTTCGAAAATTCAAAAACTTTTACCGTTAACCTTATATCTCTTCCTGGTTTTTCCAATTCATGAATCATATCAGTTAATGTAGGCAAACCTACATTTTCTGAAATATATTTTTCAATGACTATTTTTTTTACTTGTTCACTTTCTTTAACCAATTGCATTACTGTACAATTCAAATCCTTACAAATTTTTTCTACTAATTTATAACGCTCCGGATGAACTGCTGTATTGTCAAGCGGGTTTTGAGAATCGGGAATTCGTAAAAAACCTGACGAAAGTTCAAAAGCTTTATCTCCAAAACGTGGAACTTTTAACAAATCGAAACGTGATTTAAACGGACCATTTGTTTTTATATAATCAACAATGTTTTTAGATAGAATGGCACCTATTCCAGAGACATAAGAAAGCAAGTATTTGCTTGAAGTATTAATATTTACACCAACTTTATTAACGCAATCTTCAACAATATTATCAAGATTATTTTTTAGTAATACTTGGTCAACGTCGTGCTGGTATTGTCCAACTCCAATAGCTTTAGGGTCAATTTTAACTAATTCGGCAAGCGGGTCTTGTAAACGACGTCCAATAGAAACCGCTCCCCTAACTGTAACATCATATTCGGGTAATTCTTCGCGGGCAACTGAAGAAGCACTGTAAACCGAAGCTCCAGCTTCGCTAACCATATAAACTTTTACAGGTTGAGCAAAATGAACATTTTTTATAAAGTTTTCTGTTTCTCTTCCTGCAGTGGCATTGCCTATTGCAATACACTCTATTTTGTATGCATTTACTAAAGAAACAATTTTTTTAGATGCAATAGCATATTCTTTTTGTGGCGGGTGCGGATAAATTGTTTCGTTATGTAAAATATTTCCCTGTTCATTAATACAAACAACTTTGCAACCCGTTCTATAACCAGGGTCAATTGCTAAAACCTTTACATTACCGATAGGCGACATTAATAGCAATTGTCTCAAATTTTCGCCGAAAACTCTAATAGCTTCTTTATCAGCTTTCTCTTTTGCTACTATTGCAAACTCATTTTCGATTGAAGGTAGCATTAATCTTTTATAAGCATCTTTTACTGCAATTCTTACACATTCTGATGCATCACCTTTTCCAATAACAAAAATTTTTTCGAGATGCTGGATTGCCTTTTCGTTATTAATTTCGATTGAGGTTCTTAAAAAACCTTCAGACTCACCCCTTCTTATTGCCAAAAGTCTATGAGAAGGACACCTTTCTAATTTTTCATTATAATCGAAATAATCGGTATATTTTATTGCTTCTTTTTCTTTTGTTTTAACGAGCTTAGAAAATATAATCGCCTCATTATTAAATCTATTGCGAATAGCATTACGTGCATTTATATTTTCATTAATTTTTTCTGATATAATGTCTATTGTTCCGGAAATTGCTTCTTCAATATTTTTCACTTTTTCGCCGATAAAATTTTTGGCAACTTCATTAATATTTTGGTTTTTTTGATTAAATATAATATGTGCAAAAGGTTCTAATCCCTTTGAGCGGGCAATTTCTGCTCTAGTCTTTCGTTTAGGTTTATATGGCAAATAAATATCTTCGAGTTCAGATATATTATAACAATTTAAAATATTTTTTTCAAGTTCTGAGGTTAATGTGCCTATTCCTTTTATAGTTTCTAAAATTGTTAATTTTCGTTTTTCAATTGCATTATATTTTTCGATTAAATCTTTTATTTGGGAAACAACAATTTCGTTAAGCCCACCACTCATTTCCTTTCGGTAACGGCTAATAAATGGAATAGTTGCACCACTTTCAAATAATTTTACTACATTTTTAATTTGCCAATCTTTACTATTTAATTCATTTGCAATCAGATTAACTATTTCATTTTCCATTTTTTACTTTTCACAAAGATTGCAAAAAAAAATAATTTTATTAAAATATGTTAAATAAAAAAAATACTTTATATATTTACATCATTATTTATTTGTCAATTATATAATATGAAAATTTTGAAAAAAAATATATTAATTGTATTTGCCTTGTTATTAGTATTTTATAACGAAAGCGAAGCTCAATTTTCATATTATAACAACAAATTAGTAAATGATTCACTTAATTTAGAAAATAGTAACTTAACTAAACCCCGACCAGGATTTAAAAAACGACGTTTTAGAATTAATACTTTTTTTCTCGAAGGTGGATATTTTTGGGGTTATTATACAGGAACAAGATATTCCATTAATTACGATATTCTTATGCAATCGGGCGAAAAAAGTGCATTTACTGCCCGAATTGGTTATGGATTTAACAATGCTACAAACGACTCCACCATAAAAAAAGATGAACCATTTTTTCCAATAGGTGTAAATATTTTACTTGGCCGTATAAATCAATTAGAAATTGGTGCAGGTGGTTACTATTTTAAATATAGAAAAATAATTCCGCCTTATTTATCTTTAGGATTCAGACATCAACATCCAAAAGGCGGTTTTACGTATAGAGTAGCTTTCGATATTCACCTTGAATATGTTTATAATTTAGCAGGTACTGAAATTTCTAAAACTGCTGCCTATGGTCCTTTGCTTGGATTAGGATGGACATTTTAATTTTTTAATCTTAAATCAATTATATCTCCTTTTATAATCCAGCACATTGAGTCGCAAACTGCTTTTCCAACTTTTTTCAAATACGAACCATCAATTGCATATATTGTTTTCTCATCTTTATAATATTTTGCAATTGCGTAATAATCATTATTTAGTTGCAGATTAAATTTAGTTTCAACATCTAAAATTGTATCGAAAAATATTAATTCCTGAGAATTACCGTATTTCCCTTTGTACAACCATACCGGAACTTTTGAATCTTTAGTTTGCTTTGTTATAGTAATGGTTACATCTGCATTGGTTGGCTCAATTGTATTGCAATTAGAATAATCGTAAGTCGTACAATCAACATTATAATCTTTATTACAACTAACAATAACAAAAACAAATAATATCATTAAAAATATTTTTACCATTCCGTAGATTTTAAATTTTTCTTTATGCTTTTAAAATTAATATTAAAGTATACTAAAGTATTTAATCTGAAAGGTGATATGCCATAATTAAAGTTTGCATATTCAACCATTAATTTGATGCCACCAACATTTCCATCAATAAAATATCCAATATCAGGAACTAACATAAATTTAGATTGTGGTTTAATTTCGCTTCCCCTGTAATGTCCATACGTATAAAATTCATTTAAACCTGCAAAAATGCCTTTTGAAATATTATGTTTGTTAATTAAATTAAATCTCTTATCAATTCCCAAAGAAACATACGACCTGCGTTCCCAAAATTGATTAAAAACATCATTGCCATAATTAATCAAAATACGATTTGCCCAATACTTTGTATAATACGATGTTGAAAACAATAAATTATATCTGACTTCAAGCAATCCAATAGTAGTTCCAAATAACATATCATTATAATTAGCATCAATACCGTAACCTAAAGTTAGCTTTTTAAAGATTGGCAAATAATACGATTTACAACCATTGCTTTTTAATAATGGTATTATTTTTTTGTTATTTGTTAAATAAGCTAATTTTACCGGCTTGTTAGTACAAAATTTATTTAAAGTATCTATTTCATGCAATTTTGGAATAACATCGTGCATATTATTTAAAACCGCCAAATCAAAAGCAGAATAATTATAAATATTTTCGGCGTATATATTTGATTTATAGGTATTAAATAAATTTATAAAATCGTTATATCCGCTTTGAGAAGCATATAAAAATGGTGTAAATAAATAATTATCAGCCAAATCGGGATTTGCACCTTTTTGTAATAATAATTCTGAAATATCAGCATGGTTGTATAATACCGACATCATAAGAGCAGAATTGCCATAAATATCTTTTTGGTTAATATCTGCATTATATTCTAACAATATATAAACAATATCTGTATAACCATAAGCTGATGCATACATTAAAGGTGTAATATTTTTACTGTCAGCAATATTTTTATCGGCACTTTTATATAATAGATATTCAACAATATCATAATGGTTATTTGTTATTGCAGCTGAAATTGCAGAAAGTTCACCTTCGGGAAAATAATTTATATTAGCTCCATTTGCTACCAAAGTTTTAACGACTTGCAGAAATCCACTTTGAGATGCATACATTAGTGCAGAAATACCATTATCGGCAACTGCATTAACATTAGCACCTTTGTCAAGTAAATATAAAACAGTTGACGCATCGCCCTTACTTGCAGTTACTACAAGCTGAAAATCAAGTTGTTCTTTAGATATTGTATCATTATTAATTAAACTATCGTTTTGACTAAAACAAAAAATATTTGAAAAAATAGTTAAAACAATAAAAATTTGAACAACTTTTGCCATGCAATTTTCGTTTAATTTGTAAAAATACAAAAAACAATTATTATGAAACAAATTTGTTTAATTTTAACAGCAGTTTTTTTAAATCTGAATTTTGTATATTCACAAAACAATATTCAAAGTGAATACTGTATAACAAAGGAAGAAAAAGAATTACTGCAACTAATAAATGATTATAGAAAAACAAAAAAGTTGCCTTCTATAAAATTAAGCTCTGAACTCACAAAGGTTGCAAAAATTCATGCAAACGATTTAGTTGATAATCAACCAATTCATGGTAAGTGCAATATGCACAGTTGGTCGGACAAAGGAAAATGGAAACCTTGTTGTTATACCGACGACCATAAAAACGCAAAACTAATGTGGTCGAAACCAATAGAATTAACAAATTACAAATCGAATGGATATGAAATAGCTTTTGAAAATTCTGGTGGTGCTACACCAGAAAATGCTTTAGCTGGTTGGAAAAGTAGTCATGGTCATAATAACGTAATTTTAGAAAAAGGAGTTTTTAATAAAATTGGATGGAAAGCTATCGGCATATCAATAAAAGGCGAATATGCATTAGTTTGGTTTGGCGAAATCGAAGATAACTTTGAAGATATTGACGATTGTAATTAGTCGTCCCTTAAAAACCCTCTTTAGAAATTTTGGACGTTATTAATTTTAATTGAGATTTTTTTTATTTTTCTTTTTTCACCACCAAAAAAGAAACAAAAAACCCTCCACGAAGTCCAACTCCAATTTTTTAACTAATTCAAATTTAGGAGTTTGATAGATGAAATAGCTTTGTTGTAACACCGTGTATAATTTGCCCAAAAATTGTAGTTCGCACACTTCGTGGACAACCCACCGCACTTGCTTCGATTAAAACTAATAGGGAAAATCAATCTTATTACAATAAATATATTATGAAAATATGCAAGGTTTTAACTGTTTTAATATTATTTCTTGCAATTTATTTTATTATTTTATAACATTATTTAACTGGATATTAATTTGTTGAATACTTTTTAAGTGACGACTAATTAAAAATACTTTTTCTTAAACCAAAATGCTACATTCACCAATCCAATCATTACAGGGACTTCTACTAAAGGACCAATTACAGCCGTAAATGCTTCACCTGAATTCATTCCAAAAATAGCAATAGCAACTGCTATAGCAAGTTCAAAATTATTGCTTGCAGCTGTAAAAGACAAAGTAACTGATTGTCCGTAATTTGCCCCTGCTTTTTTGCTCATAAAGAATGAACTAACAAACATTATAATAAAATATATTAGTAAAGGGATTGCAATTAATACAACATCTAAAGGTATTTTAACAATATATTCGCCTTTAAGAGAAAACATTACAACAATTGTAAATAATAATGCAATTAAAGTTAATGGACTAATTTTAGGAACAAATTTAGTGTGATACCATTCTTTACTCTTAATGCGAATCATAATAAATCGAGTTAAAAATCCTGCTATAAAAGGTATTCCTAAATAAATAAACACACTTTCGGCAATTTGCCAAATAGTAATTTTTTCTACTGCATCATTGGTTGGAATACCAAACCATCCAGGCAAAACAGCAATAAAAAAGTAAGCGTAAACAGAGAAAAATAAAACCTGAAAAATAGAATTAAAAGCTACCAATCCGGCAGCATATTGTGTGTCGCCTTTTGCAAGATCGTTCCAAACAATAACCATAGCTATACATCTGGCAAGACCAATCATAATAATACCATACATATAAGGCAAATTGGCATTATTTTCACCGGGGAACAATTTAAAAAACACAATTGCAAGTGCAAACATTAACACCGGACCAATTATCCAGTTTTGAATTAACGACAAACCTAAAATTTTATAGTTTTTAAATACATCACCAAGTTCTTCGTATTTTACTTTGGCGAGTGGGGGATACATCATAACAATTAACCCAATAGCAATTGGAATATTTGTTGTGCTCTCTGGAGAAGATTTTAAGGATTCCCAAAATTGAGCAATTTCAGGAAATAAATAACCAGAAAAAACTCCAATAAACATTGCTAAAAATATCCATAAGGTTAAATAGCGGTCTAAAAATTTAAGTTTTGCTTTCATTTATAAATTATTTTACAAGTTAAACATCATTATATTACAAGTTATTAAGTTTTTAAGTTATTAGTTATTGAGTTATTAACTAATAGCTATTTTAACTCATTATCTCATTTTTTAATAATAAAACGCATTTTAAATTAACACATCTCTTCTTTATAAAATTTCGTGAACTTATTTTTTATCTGGTCTCTAATTTTTCGATATACAATAAGTTTTTCATCATCTGTTCCAGTTGCATCAGCAGGGTCTTCAAATCCAATATGTTCTCTTTTTCCAACTTTTCCAATAAAAACTGGGCAGGCTTCTTTTGCATTATCGCATACTGTAATAACATAATCGAAAGATTGTGAAACAAAATCGTCGACAAGTTTTGGATAATGTTGCGAAATATCAATTCCTATTTCGCTCATTACTTTTACTGCATATTTATTTACCTGTTTTTCGGGGTGAGTTCCAGCTGAAAACACTTCCATTTTTGAATCTAAATTTCTCATTATACCTTCGGCCATTTGACTACGGCAACTGTTACCAGTACAAAGGATCAATATTCTCATATTTAAATTTATTTATTATTTTTCGTAAACTTCACCCTGAATAGATAATTCAATTTTATTTGTTATAGCATTTGATACAACAGTTATTGTTTTGTTAAAAACTCCCATTTCTTTAGTCTCATAAACCACTTTTATTGTTCCTGTTTTGCCTGGCATAATTGGTCCTTTTGGCCAATCGGGTGTTGTGCAATCGCATGAAGGTGTTACCGACTTTAAAACTAATGGACTTTTACCTGTGTTTTTAAAAACAAAATCGATACTTGCATCTGATTTTTTTTGCAATGAGCCGAAATTATGAATTGTTTTAGTAAAAGAAATTTCTGGTGAATTGGGATTAGATTTAACATAAGTATTATCTATTTGGCAGTTCGCATCAAGAATTGACAAAAATAACATAGTGCAAATAAACAATAATTTTGATATTACAAAATATTTCATAAATTTCAACTTTTTACTAATTCGCCATCTAATAATTTAATTTTAACATTTCCATATTCAGCAGCAATTGGGCTATGAGTTACCATAATAATAGTTACTCCTTTTTCTTTGTTTATTTTGTTTAAAAAATCGAGAATCTCGAGTGATAGCGTAGGATCTAAATTTCCTGTTGGCTCATCAGCAAAAATAACCGATGGCGAATTAACTAAAGCTCTTGCAATGGCAACTCTTTGTTGTTGACCGGCTGAAAGCTCTCGAGGATAATGATTTTTTCTATTTAATAAATCAACATTATTTAAAACTTCTTCGGCAATTTCATTTTGCTTTATTTTACTAACATTATTCAATGATAATGGCAACATTACATTCTGAATAGCAGTTAAATATGGAATTAAAGCAAAACTTTGCATAATAAAACCAACATTTTTTCTTCTGAATTTTGCTAATTCACTATCGGATACATTTGATAAATCTTTTTCGAAAAAGCTGAATGAACCCGATGTTGGTCTGATTAAACCAGCTAAAGTTAATAATAAGGTTGTTTTCCCAGAACCAGATGAACCAGTGATTGTTACAAAGCTACCTTTTTCTATTGAAAATTCAATTTCTTTTATTGCATTAACAATACCATCTTTATGACAATATACTTTTGATAGTTTATTTATTGTTATAATATTCATAATTATTCCTCCTGCATATTAGAAAAGGGTTCAATTTTAGCTGCAAAATAAGCTGGTAAAATAGAGCCTAAAATTGAAATGCCAACTGAAATTAACACAGCCCATAAAATAAATAATGGAATTGGTGAAACTTGTATTTGAGCAAAAACAGGTCCTAAATAATATGCAGAAATTGTTCCTAACAAATAACCCAATATACCGCCAAATAATCCTAATACAGTTGCTTTAACTAACAAAATTTTATAAATTTCGCTTTTCAATGTTCCTATCATTCTTAAAATTCCAATTTCTTTCTTGCGTTCATTAACATTAGCCCACATATAATTACCAATAGAAATACTACCCACAAAAAGAATTATTATTAGAAAAATAATTGATGTTTTGTTCATCATTTTGTTAGTTTCAATTTGTGTAGATACAATCTGATTGATTGTTGTAATGCGTGTATCAGGTAAAATATTTCTTAATTTTCCGAGTAATCCATCAGAAATTGCATTACAGCAACCCATAATTTCGATTGCACTTATCTGGTCTGGAATTCCAAATATATCCTGTGCTGCTTTCAGGTTTACAAAAATTCTATCATCGTCAACAGTACCAGTTTCGTCGAGAAGTTTTGCAACGGTAAATTCATTGTCCTGAATTTTTAGTTTTTCATTTTCTTTAAGATTAAGAGATTTTGCTACCTGCGAACCTAATAAACATTCTGCATAATCAAGACTATCAACACCTTTGCGTTTTAACTTTTCATCTTCGTAACCATTACTTTTATTTTCTCCTGCCGAAGGTGCACAACTTGCCTCTATTTCTTTTCCAAACCCTGTTGTCTGCCAAAGTGGTTTTGAAGCTATTTCATCTTTTGGTTGAATTCCGGTAAGTACAAATTTTTTATTGTTAATTGTTATTCGTCTTGTAAGTTTAGGCGACATATTATCAACTCCTTTTATATCAGAGGTTAAAATTCTCTCAACATATTCCATTGGAATTGTAGGAGCATCAATATCGGAAGTATAATAATCATCAATACTTGCAGCTTGTGGAAGCACAAGAATATTAGCACCAAGATTATCTAATTTTACAGCAACAGCTTTCTCGGAATATACATTAATGGTGCGAATACCAACAATAACTCCAATTCCAATTATTATTGCCATCAAACTTGAAATGAGTTGAGACTTTTTTGTCCACAATTCAATCCATGTTAATTTTAATAAATTCATATTTGATATTATTTTTTACCGCAACCACTACTACTACCACTAGGGCAACAACCACCTATTTTTTTATTGATGGATGTTATTAAATCATTTGATTTTGCTGTAGATTCTAGTGTACCTGTATATTGACCTTTACCATTAAAAACTAATACAGTAGTTTTAGTAACATCGGGCTTTAATAAAGCTAAAAAATTTGCTTCGTTTTTGCTTTCAACATCAAGAAAAACTTGCGTTGCTTTACCACCCATGCTGAGCGCTGCCTTTTTACATTCTGCTTCAATTGTAGATTTATCTTTTGCATTTTTTTTACCACAAACAATTAAAGCTGGTTTACCGTTTTCAAAACCGAGTAGCACATCTGCCTGTGTTTTTGTGGGAATATATGTTAAAAGTTTTTCAACTGAAGCGTCATTGTTAGTTAATCCACCAGAAGCAACTCCATTTGAAGCAAGAACTAAAATCATTGGTAGTTGCACACCAGCTAACCTGTATTTTGAAATTATTTCGGAGTTTGCTTTATCGTCGCGATCTATTTTAATTATTGCAATACTTTTAGCTTTTTTACTTGCATCAACTGCAAGCTTTTGTAGCGATTCTGTATTAACAGATGTTTTGGTTGAAACAACTAAAAAAATTGATTTACCAGATTTTTGAGCTTTTTCAAGTTCAAGTTTAGCATTTTGTGCAATCATATTTGAAAATAAAAACATTGCACACACAATAATCATTGAAGTTTTTTTCATTTTATTAATTATTAAATTTAACATTTACACATAAAATCGGAAATATTTTTTAAGAAAAACTTGTTATACCTTTCTCTTATTTCATTGAGTTTATTCATATCTAAACAATAATGAATTTTAAGTCCATCAATAGTGCCTTTTATAATTCCAGCTTTTTTTAATTCTTTTAAATGTTGCGAAACGGTAGAACGGCTTATTGGTAAAAAATCGGAAATATTACCTGTTTTAATTTCTTTTTTTTTGGCAAGAAGTTGAATAATAGCAATTCTGGCAGGATGCGAAAGAACTTTTGCAATACTTGCAACATCTTGTTGTTCAATATTAAACTGTTCAGATTTATTATTTGTCATTTAATTAATGTTTAACGTCGTAAACATACGACATTAAATTCAGATAGACAAAAAATAAATATTAAATTTTGTTAAAAATCGTAACTATTCAGAAGCCATAAAAGTTGTCACGCAAAGGCGCAAGGTACGAAAGGAAAAAAATCTTGTACCGAAGCTTCAGTAGATATCAGATAAAAATGATGAATAATGAGAAGTTTATATCTCTCGAATAATAAATCTGCTATAAGCATGCAATAAAAAAAATCATAAATAATTTTTTTAACTTTGCGTTCTTAAAACTTTGCGAGCATTGCGTCTTTGCGAGAAATAATACGCATAAGATTAGTAAAGGATTTTTTATGAGGTGAGTAGTTACAATTATTTTTCTACAAATTTAGAAACAGTCTTTTTTATTATAGACATTATTATCATTACAACTGGCAAAACAATAATATAAGAAAAACCCCATGCTTTTAACCATTGCAAAATAAAATCAGGTTTAAAACCTAAATTTTTAGCAGTTCCAACAAATGTTACAACAAAGGTCATGACGAGTACCATAATAACCAATGTTAGTTTTTGTTCGTGTTTTTTTGATATTTTCATTGTGTTAGAAAATATAATTAAATAAAAATCCAACAATCATAATGCCCACGCCAACAACACCTATAAATGTAAATATCAAAGGCATTTTTAAAACTTTTCGAAGAATTATCATTTCAGGTAATGACAATGCAATTACCGACATCATAAAAGCAAGTGCAGTTCCTAGCGAAGCACCTTTCTCAATTAGAACAGAAACAATAGGAATAATTCCGGCAGCATTTGAATATAATGGAATTCCAATTAAAACGGAAAGAGGAACAGCATACCACACGTCTTTGCCCATAAGTGAAGCCATAAATTCGGCGGGAACATAACCATGAGCACCAGCACCAACAACAATCCCAAGAGCAACATATAACCAGACTTTTCCAACAATTTCTTTTACTGTACCGTAACCTGATTTTATTCTATCACTGAATTTTAGTTTTTCATCTAAATTGTTTTGTCCTATTTTTGTTTCAAAAACCCAGGGTTCAATCCATTTCTCAAGTTTTAGTTTTCCTATAATCCAACCAGCAAAAATTGCAATAAATAACCCTGTACCAATATAAATTAATGCAGTTTGCCATCCAAACAATCCATACAAAAGAACTACTGCAACTTCATTAATCATAGGTGCTGCAATAAGAAAAGAAAATGTTACTCCTAAAGGAACACCGGTTTCAACAAAGCCAAGAAACAAAGGAATTGCAGAGCACGAACAAAATGGTGTAACAATACCTAGTAAAGAAGCCATTATATTTCCAGTAAATGTTTTTTTACCTTCAAGAGCTTTACGAGTGCGCTCGGGTGTAAAAAATGTTCTGATAATTCCTACAAAGAAAATTATTAAAGTAAGTAATAACAATACTTTTGGGAACTCAAAAATAAAAAACCAAATTGCTTCTGATAGATGTTCTCCTTTTGTCATACCAAATACCGAAAACACAAGCCAATTTGTTATAGGCTCAAGGTAATGATAAAATAAAAACCATAATGGTAACAATAATAAAGGTAAAACGATTTGACCATTTGATGATTTAAATAAATTATTTAACATTATAATTTATTTTATAAAAAACATATACACATAATAAAACCCAACCAATATAAAAGTTATAGCTATTACACACCTAAACCATTTTTCAAATATTTTTACTTTGTTATAAAAACCACCAAGACTTGATAAACTAAATGCCAATAGATATGCAACAATAATCACTGGTAATCCTGTTGCTATAGCAAAAACAAATGGCAAATACAATCCTGATACGCTGGAAATAGTCATTGGAATTAACATTCCAAAATATAAAACTCCGCTATAAGGGCAAAAAGCTAAAGCGAATACTGTTCCTAGTAAAAAAGCTGACCACCAATTATTTTTACTTTTGTTTTCAACTTTTTCGGATAGTTTGCTAAAACCAGGAAATTTAATTTTAATAAAATCGAACATTAAAATTCCAACTACAATTAATAAAGGTCCAAGAAACTTTTCTCCGTTTGATTGAAAAAACTTTGCAACCTGAAATTTACTGGCACCAAAATAAAGAATTACACCTAACAACGTGTAGGTAAATGCTCTGCCCAAAGTGTACCAAATTCCATTAAAAAATATTCTTTTTTTATTTTCAATGTCTTTGCTTATAAAACCAATAGCTGTAATATTTGTAGCCAAAGGACAAGGGCTAATTGCTGTCATAATCCCTAAAAGCAATGCCGATAAAATAGGCACATTAGTTGAATCGAGCCAATTTTGTAGAAATTCCATCTTATTTTATTTTTTTCAATTCAACAATTTTTGATTTTAATTCTTTTTCAAGAACTTCTTTATCCTGTTTTTGCGAATACCCCTTCACAATGTCTGAAACATCTATAAATGTCTCATTTTTCTTCTTTTTCTTGACAATAATCAAACTCTGTGATTGAGCATTGTATTTGGTTACTATTTCCTTGTTTGTCACATCAGCAAGTTTAATTTCCCTGAATATAATACTACTATCAGGATAGTTTTTATCAATGATATTTTTTATATCGTTCCCTACAGCAGTACAAACTTTTGCTCTACATGCACATAAATTTGCTTTGAAGTACAATACTTCTATCTTCCCTTTTTTTGATTGTGCCGAAAGGGTAAAAACTGATAGCATAATGAATGCAAAAAGCACAATGTTCTTTTTCATTATTTAAGGTTTTAAAAGTTCCTGAATTTTTAATTTTAACTCACTTATAAATACTGACTCATCATGTATTTTAGAAAAGGCAAAATTGGTTATGTCATCAATTTTTACTTCTGCACCGTTTTCAATTTTAGTAAGAGCCAAAGTAGAGCCATAAGCTTCGTATTTTTTTACTAATGCAACATTTTCTATTTTTTCGCAATTTAGAATTTGCAAATCAATAATTCCGCTATCTAATTCATTTTTAAAATTTCCTAGCAATGTTTTTCTTAAATTTTCTTCAATAGATGTGCATGTATGACATCTATCGGTTATATGAAAATAAAATACTTTAACTTTTGTTATTGTAGGGTTATTTGAAACAAGAGTATCCCCAACATTTTGACTAAAAGTTAATAAACTATTTAAAAAAAGTATTAAAAAAATTAATGTTATTGTTTTCATTTTAAATATTCTGTTATTTTATTCTTCAAAATTTCGACAAACCTTTCTTGTTTGTTTTTGGCATATTTAAATCCATCACCAGTTAAATCAGTTGTAGTTTCTTTACCTTTATATACTCTTGTAACAAATAACGCTGAACCAAATGCCTGGAATTTTTCGGCAAGTTTTGTATTTGCTTCATCATCAACACACAATACATTTAATTTTATTGTACCATTTTTTAATTCAGATTGAAAAGATGTTTCAAGTGTTTTTTTAGTGGCTTCTTCAATTGCAATACATGACGCACATCTATTTGTTGCATAAAAATTATAAATCAGCACTTTTGGTTTATTTACTTCCTTAATAATAGATTCATTTGTTGAATTTTTACTTGTCAACAATGTATCAGATACAACATTTTGCGTAACTGAATCATTATTGTTATTTATTATAACATCGTTTATTAAACTATCAGGATTTTCAACTTTTACAATATCTGAAGGTGAATTACATGAAACAAAATACATTGTAAAAATCATTACTAATATTGACAATTTTTTAATTTGTGGTGTTTTCATATTTACATATTTAATTATTTTATCATTTCGATATTTCGAGTAATTACGAAATTAAATTATAAAAAAAATTATTTGATAAAATTCTTTAATAGAATTTTAGCCAATTCCCAATTTACTTTATTAACGCAATATTTAATTTGAGGTGGTTCAATATTTCCCTGAATTAATCCGGCATATTTAAGCTCTTTTAAATGTTGCGAAAGTGTAGAACGAGCAATTGGAATATCGCCTATCATTTCGCCACTTGTGCAACAAGAATTTAATCCAATAAGTTTTTCCATAATATAAACTCTTGCTGGGTGACTTAAAGCTTTAGCAATAAGAGCTATTTTTATCTGGTCATTAGTAAATTTTGGTTTTGTGTCCATTATTTATTTTTTTCAATTATTTCTTTTAATTCTTTAGTATTTGGAACTCTACCGCTTAAAACTACTTTTTCGTTTATAACCAATGCCGGAGTTCTCATAATTCCATACGATATTATTTTTTGAATGTCTTCTTCTTTTATAACATTAGCAACAAAATCCATTTCAGCTAAAGAGTTTAATACTGCTTTTTCCAGTGCTTTGCAATTTGCACAACCGGTTCCTAAAATTTTAATTTCCATAATAAATATTTTTTTGTTTTTATATTTCGCAAAAATACGAAATGCTTTTGAAATAAAAAACATTTTAACTTTTTTTAGTAAAAATACTTCTTTCGTAACTATTCAGTATGCGTAAAAATTGTCACGCAAAGTTTCCGCCCCCAAAAAATCGGGGGAACTTCAAAACAGATAACTTTGCATACAAATATAAGCACATATAAAACCATTACGCGTATTGGTAATAAAAATTCCTTCGCAAAGTCTGGTTCGGACTGCTCATTAAAATTCCAATTGGATGCTCCAATTTATTGGAGACACCGTATAGTAGAGCAATCTCGTTTTTTTTAAGCAGTCTTATGTGTTTTTTATTAAAAAAATGTTTAACTAAAATTTCAAAAATCATGAAAAAGAAAAACGAAAAAACAAAAATTGTAAAAGTGAGCAGCGGACTGCCGGTGTTTTACGCTCATGCAGCAGGCATTGACATCGGGGACACCGAACATTATGTAGCCACTCCTGACGGCAAGGGGGGACATGAAGTAAAATGTTATGATGCTTTTACCTGCGATCTCAGAAACGTTGTATCCGACCTGAAAGAAAAAGGCATGACCACCGCAGCCATGGAAACTACCGGTGTTTACTGGCTGAACTTGTACCTGCTGCTGGAAGAAGCGGGCATAGAGCCATGGTTAGTAAACGCCAAACATGTAAAAAATGTAACTGGTCGTAAAAAAGACGACACAGATGCTATCTGGATACAAAAACTGCATGCCTGTGGGTTATTACAAAAATGTTTTCAACCCGACGAACAAGTACGCATTTTGCGTACTTATGTTCGTCAACGCAAGAACCTTATCACTATATGTTCAGATTCTGTAAGAAGAATGCAGAAGGCACTAGAATTAATGAACATAAAATTGCACACCGTCATCAGCGACATTCTGGGAAAAACAGGTATGCAGATGGTGGAAGCCATTCTTAAGGGAGAAAGAAACCCTGAAGTATTGGCAGAACTCACCGACCCAAGAATAAAAGCAACACGTGAAACCATCATTAAATCGTTGGAGGGAATATGGAAGGACGAATACCTGTTTATGTTGCAGCAGGCGCACGAAGAATACCTGTTTTACCAAAAGCAAATAAAGTGTTGTGAAGAAAAAATCAGAAAGCAATTGTTGCAACAAGTAGCCATTGTCAATGAAGGAGACATCAGCGCAATTACATGGCAGAAAGAAGTAAAAAAAAAAGTAAGGAAGAATCAGTTTAGTTTTCAAATAACGCCTTATCTTAAAGCGATGACAGGAGTTGATTTGTGCAAAATACCAAGCGTGAATGAAATCACTGCTCTGGAGTTAATATCCGAAACGGGTGTTGATATGAATAAATGGAAGAGCGCCAAACATTTTGCCGCATGGCTCAACCTTACACCCAATACAAAAATTACCGGAGGCAAAATCATAAGCAGTAAAGTATCAAAGAAAAAAAACAAAGCAGGACAATTCCTAAAAATGGCAGCATCTTCACTTTCCAATAGCAAATCGCCCTTAGGCGATGAATACCGGAGAATGAAGGCTAAATTTGGTGGTAAAGGAGCCGCATTAGCCATGGCGCATAAATTATCGCGTATTATTTATACGATGCTAAAAAATAAAACGGAATACAACGCTGAAATCATAACAGGTAATCAGAAAAAATGGAGAGAACAAAAAATTAAACGAATGGAAAAACAACTGGAAAAACTCAAAAAAACTGCTTAAAGAACATTCTGAATATCAGTAGAATGAGAAAGAGTTATATAGTAGCCGCCAAGTTCACAAAGTTAAAAAGTGGTTAAAAAAATCATTTACCCCGTAGGATAATTATGTTGAATAGCCGTTATGCAATAAAAATGGCATATCCAACGGGGTGAATTATTTTTTCTTGGCGTAATGGTGCTTTTGCGAGAAATAATCATTGTGTGAAACTCTT
>Ga0154308_1164_pt1 | contig 29894 bp, 16 predicted proteins | sample RifGroA2_FD_105602 | JGI IMG/M metagenome (GOLD analysis project Ga0154308, IMG submission 105602) | Bacteroidetes bacterium GWA2_32_17
TCTATGAGTGCCGATACAGTGAGGATTATACCTTCAGTTGGTGGGCAAGGACTATTCGATGTACAGGGCAATATTGTAGCAAGCGGAAATATTTCTTCCGATGCAATAACATCAAACAGCATTCAAACATCGCAGCTTACAATTACCGACGGAACTTTTACAACCGATACGCTTCATGCTAAAAAACAATTAACAGTAAATAATTCATTAAAAATTGCAAAAGAAGACATTAACAGTTATGCAGAAGTCTCGACCAAAGACACAGCAATTACTCTTGTACTGCAAAAAGAAGAAGCCGGACAAGTTGTTATAGGACCGGCGGAACCCTCACCTGTACAGTTGCCCGGACAAGCAAAAGATAAACTAACCGTTATAGGAAATACTAATTTACAGGGAAGTGTGAATGTGAGCGGGAATATTACAACTAATACCATTAATGCTACAAATGTAAATGTTACGGGGCAAACGAGTTTTGATAGTTTGCAAGTGGTAAGTAAAATAAGAACAAGCAAGATAAGCCCATTATCCGGAGATAGTTTAATTCACCTGGGAGAGAATAGCATTGTTATCAATGATGCGTGGAACAATATATCTACTAATCATGTAGATAATTCATCTCTTGGACCTATAGATGGACTTGGGTTAGGAGATAATGCGATAGCAAATGCTCCTGGTTCTGTTGCAATTGGTAATCTTACCCAAGTAGTATCCGGGGCTACTAATTCTATAGTAATTGGTTCAGGAATTGTTAGCAATTTTGCACGTCTGAGAAATAATATTGAAAATTCATTGATGGTTGGCTTTAATAGCAATGTACCAACATTTTTTATTGGTCCGTCAAGTCTAACTGGATTAGGAAAGGTAGGAATAAGAACGGGATTAGATAATCCGAAAACAGATGTGGACATACGAGGTCACTTAAATATTCAGAATGGTAATAATGCAGCAGTAATATATTTCCCAAATACTGGAACTTATCCAAACTTTTATTTTCGTTCCGATGATAATCCAAGCACTTACGAACCAACAAGCGAACGGTTTTTTATAGGAGGAAATGGAAAAGTTGGTATTGGAACAACTGTCCCAACTGCAAATTTTCATATAAAAGGGATTACAGATTTTGGTGTACTTCCCGGAGGAGGAGAAGAATTAAGTTCTACGATTATGAGAATAGAGGATAACGTAATTAATAGTAGTAATGATAGAAATGTTTATTGGGATTATACAGTAAGTGGATTACAGCAAAAAATGTTTATATCAATTATACAGTAAGTGGATTACAGCAAAAAATGTTTATATCAAATAATATAAACGGTACTGTAATGACTTTTAAGGAAAACGGTGATTGTGGGATTGGGACTACAAGTCCAAGTGCAAAATTAGAAGTAAATGGACAAATTAAAATTACGCAAGGTAATCCCGGTTTAGGTAAAGTGCTTACCTCCGATGATAATACAGGGTTGGCTTCTTGGCAAACACTAAATACTACTGCATGGCAATTAACAGGTAATTCAGGAACAACTTCTGGAATAAATTTTATAGGTACAACGGATGCAACAGATTTAGTGTTTAATACGGGTGGAAATACGTCCGCATTTGAACGAATGAGAATACTTTCAAATGGTAATGTTGGTATTGGAACAACAACAATACCCGAAAAACTCACAGTTGATGGAAATGTAAGTGTAAGTGGGAATATTACCACTACTGGAAATGTTATAACAAATACCATTAATGCTTTAAATATGAATGTTACAGGGCAAACGAGTTTTAATAATTTGAATGTTACAGGCAATGTGCTTGCTGGTGGTAAAATGTTTGCAAGTGCATATTCGAGCAACAGTCCCTTAATTTTTGAGGCACCATCAGGAACTGAAAGAATGAGAATTGACGATATAAGTGGAAATGTTGGAATTGGAACAATAAACCCTCAAAAAAAATTACATATAAAATCTTTAGATGGAAACTCTGGTATAAGAATAGAAGCTGATAATAATATTAATGGCTCAACTTATAATTCTAATTGGGATATTTTTCCATTTAATATTGAATTTCATGGTGAAATTTTTGAAGGGTTGAGTTTCGGACTTGCAAATCACAATTTATATGAATCATATTTTCAATTAATAAATTTTTACGATGGGCTTAATATTCAATATATCTATTCAAGTAAAATGTCAACATTTGGAAATAAAGTAGGAATCGGAATTAGTGTAAATGATTTAATAAATAATAACTATAACTTTGGTGTTGCTGGAGATAGTTATTTTAACGGAAATGTTGGTATTGGAATAGCTAACCCACATTTTGACAATAAATTGGAAGTAGTTAACACCATTGGGTTATGGTCGGGAAACAGCAGCTATCCTGTACGAGGACAAATTGAACAAAACGGTTATGAAATGTATATAGGAGAAAATATATATTATAGTGATGGTGATTGGCATAAATTCCAAGATGGATTAGGTACCTCGCAGATTCAATTGGGAAATAATGGCACTATTAATTTTCTAACAGGAGGTAACAGCATATTAAGTCCTGGAACAGTAAAAATGACTATTGATGAAACAGGAAATGTTGGTATTGGAACGCCCACCCCTTCCGAAAAACTTGAAGTAAAAGGAAATATAAAGGCATGCAAAGTTATTGTAGCTAATCCCGGCTCAGGATGGTGCGATTATGTACTTAAAAATGATTATAAATTACTGCCTTTAAATGAACTGAAAAATTATATTGATAGCTGTAAACACTTACCAGATATTCCATCCGAATCTGAAGTTTCTAAAAATGGACAAAATCTGGGCGAAATGAATGTACTATTTCTTAAAAAAATAGAAGAACTAACTCTTTATATTATTGAACAACAGAAAGAAATTGATTTTTTGAAAAAGGAGATTAGTAATATTAAAAGGTAAAAAATATGAGGAATTTTATTCTAATACTCTTGCTATACATAATTTCTATTTCCTTGATTAAGGGGCAGGGTGGGGCAATTGAACCACTTTCGAATAAATATAATTGGTGCGAGAACCAAAAAGTAGGTTGTAAATGCAATGAAAATGTAGATTTTTGGAGAGCGATTATTGATAAAGACTTTATTAAATATCATCCCAAAAAAACTATTATAACAGATACTAATATTTATAAGGGCTATAATTTAGATACAATATTTAATCTTTTATATGGAAAATATAAAAAAAGAATTGATTTAGATAGTGTTATTAAATATTCAGATAATAAATTCAGAAAAGAATTATTTGTAAAATTACTTGAATATGTAACAAAGGATTCTGCTAAAATTATCAAATTAACTACTCTTAGAAAAAATGAAATTGTAAAAGCTGCTGATTTCTCAGTATTGTATATGAAATTGATTGAAATATCAAAATATTTGAGAAATAATACAACTTTAAATTTTTTAAAAAATATAGTATATAAATCTAAAAATAATAGACTTGTTGTTAATGCATCAATAACTCTAATAAAGTATAATGAAAAAGAACTTGCTTTCAATACTTTAAAAAAATTGTGGTATCAAAAAAATAGTGAAAGTTATAATTATAGTTGTCACGAAGGTTTTAAGGCCCTAAATAATAATGATGGAATTAAATTTTTAAAATTTGCTGCATTAGATTCAATTGTTTGTTTGAGTCTTGATGCATGTGTTAAATTGATTGAATTAGGTTATAGTGATTATTCTAAGGATATAATATTAAGGCATTTACACGGCAAGTATAGTCTTATTTGTGTATATTTACTATTAAAACATTATTACACAGTTGAAACAATTGAACTGATTAAAGCTTTACTGAATAACACACCTGATGAAAAATTAAAATATTGCGGTAATTTATTGTTAAAAAAATTTGAATCAAACATTATTGATTATTGAATATGAAAACATTATATATATTAATTATTGCATTTGTGATGATAGTTGTAAATTATAATATAACTATTGCACAAAATAATGAAGAAATATCTTTTTGGGATAAAAATATTAATCTTATCCCACCTTTTCAACCTCAAAATCACACTAAAGGAGTTTATGACCCAGTAGTACATTACATTCAATTTGCCTTACCATGGGGGCCATTACCAATTGGAAATTGCTCCCAAACAATTGAGGATAAGGGTTGTGCAATAACATGTGTCGCTATGATTTTAGCAACATTTGGAGCAAACTCAAATCCAGGTCAATTAAATACGTGGCTTACTAATAATAATGGTTATATAAATGGATGTGATATTGTTTGGGGTTCAGTAGATAATTATCCACCTCAATTAGTTTCATTTAATGATTTTACAAATTTTTATTCACTAAATACAGTAAGACAATACATTGATGATGGAAATATGGTTATTGCAAAAATTTTAAATCATAATGTTTTAATTGCTGGATATGACAATGATGGTAATACTGAGTCAGATTATATAGTATATGACCCTATTATTTATTCAACAACACATTGGGATTATTATGATTACTTGAATTGTTCGAAATTATATTTTTATAATGTTGGAATAAGCTATCCAAAAGCTGATTTTGTTGCCAATCAAACTACTATTTTCGCAGGTCAATCAATAACATTTACTGATTTATCAATAAGCACTCCTACTAGCTGGTATTGGGACTTAGATGGAAGTACTATCATGACTTCAACTTTACAAAATCCAACTGTAACATATAATCAACCTGGCACATATTCAGTTTCATTATTAACAACAAATGCCTTTGGTCGTGATGTAGAAACCAAACCAAATTATATAACAGTTTTACCAATGTCTGCATCTTTCACTGCCACTCCCACAATCCTAACAATTGGTTCTTCAGTAAATTTTACAGACAATTCTCTCGGTACACCTACCTCGTGGAACTGGTCATTTCCCGGTGGAACTCCTTCAAATTCTTCATTACAAAACCCAACAATTGTTTACAATACTGCCGGAACTTTTGATGTAAGTTTAACTGTTACTAATACTGGTGGTAGTTCAACAGAAACTAAAACAAACTATATAAATGTAGGGCAAAGTGTTGGTGCTTATTTTACTTATTCGATTAACCAAAGCACTAAAACCGTATATTTTACAGATATTTCAACAAATGGACCTAATACTTGGTTTTGGGATTTTGGAGATGGTGCAACATCTTCTGTACAATCCCCTACTCATACATATTCATCTTATAATATATACACAGTAACTTTAACTGCAGGTAATCAATATAGTAATACATCTGTAACAAAGAACATAAATATTACTCACCCTGATTTAACTATTTCGGGAAATGTAGTTGAAGATGTAATTGGGTTAAGTGAAATTTTGGTACAGGCAATAGATGATGACGGTTATACTACTGCAACAACAATATCCGGGGCTAATGGTGCTTTTGAACTATCAGTCCCATATCAGTGGTCGGGAACCATTTTTGCTGTTGCTACTGGTTATTCAAGCGTTCCTGTTTCTTACTCAAATCTTTTGTATAATGTAAATGGTTTGCTTTTAAATCTAACTCATGTAACATTGACTATAAATAAAACCCAACTTTATGGTACATATTATAAATTTGAAGTAGTGGGAGCACCTACTTTTGGAACGGTTTACGATTGGACTTTTTCAGGTCCCGGGCTATATGATAATTATACCACTTCACTTTGGTGGACAAATGAATTTTTTGTATGTTCCCCTGATTATCCAATAAACTATAGCGTAACTGTAATTGTTCATACTGAATTAGGGGAAACTTTCTCTGCAAGTTTGCCTATTCCGATAAATCAATGCGTAAATGTTACATCTGCTACCACTTATGTAAATGGATGTAGTTCTTATAGACTTGGAGATTGGATTACGTTTAGGGATATATCACAACCTTTTTCAGAAATATCACGGGTAGTTGTCTGGTATAGCGATGGCACTACTGAAGTTTGGGATACAAAACATTGCAGTGGATTTACTGACTGTTTATGGCCTTTTACTGCAAGCAATAACTCTTTCCCAGGATATCAAGACATTCCAATTTTTCAATATGCTGCAAATTGTTATAGATTTCAACATCATTTTGCATCACCTGGTGTATATTCTGCTTCATTGACTGCCAGTAACCTTTCAGGTACACCATCAAATCCATATGATTTTGGTTTTATAATTGTTAATTGTGATGCTGTATCTACAAATTTTTCGAATGTCGTTTCCTATACAAATTCAGGAATTTACAATTTCTATTCAGGAAAATTTGATTTATCAACCTTATCATATATTTCAGATTATAACAATAAAAACATTAATTTATATGCCTGTAACGAAATTGTTTTAGAACCTGGGGTTACAATTGAACCAAATCCAGGATATACTGTTACTTTGCAAATAGACCCATGTTTACAAAGTAACGGAACTAAAAGTTATAAAGAAGATGACAATAATGAAACACCAAACTATTCTGAAAATGTTAAAGATAATAATTCATTCATCGAAAGCATTAACCCTTATTCTAATGATGTGAAATTATATCCCAATCCTAATAATGGAAGATTCGCAGTCGAAACCACTAATCCTGATATTTTTTCAATGCAACTTTATAGTCCCATTGGTACATTAATAAAAAGTTTTGATAATATTGGTAAAAGTCTTTATTTAATTGACATTACTAATTATGCTTTTGGTGTTTATTATCTGAAAGTAAATACTGATTCAGAAGTGAAAATATTTAAAGTATCTTATTCTTTAGCTCAATAAATTCTAATAGTTTTAATTTTAAACAAAAAATTATGAGTACATTTAGGAGTTTATTCTTCGTCTTGATTATAGTGATTTTAACTGCAAACTTTAAGCCAGCAGTTAAAATAAATAATAATGAATCATTTTATTTATCTTCTGAAATCGGAAAAATTGAAATTCAATATTCAACACCACCTGATACAGGAATAGGTACTGATTCTATTTATACTAAAATTGATGATTCAATTATTTTTAATACTCCTGAAATGGCTCTTCTACTTCAGAATGCAATTGACAATTCTTTTTCTAAAACGACAGTAAAAAGCATGAATCAGGTAGTTGGCGTTTTTAAAAGTGGTACATGTGGCGGATTTCCTGTTTTAAACATTTATTTAGATGAAGAAGATCCACCAAATGCTTGGACAAGTGTACATGGCTGGGTTGGTGCTAGTGGTGTTAATTCAGGTGCCAATGCTGATTTGTATTTCTGTGTAATTAGCGGTTATTTTTTTGAAACTTTTCATCAAGATTATGCTGTTTTAATGTTAGATGCATGGAACCCCTCAAATGGTGGATATAATAAAATAAAGAGAATAATGTATGCAGAACATAATAATAATCAAAATAAAACTTTTTTAAATGGAAATCAAATTTCTTCTTATGGGGATTGTAGTTTTGGCTCTCCTGTAACTACTTTATATTTTTATTATTTTCCTGGAAGTAATAGTTTTTATTCCGATTTACCAAATTTGAGCTTTGAATATGCAGTTCTTGGCAGGTTTGGGAAGTTCCAAGGTAATATATTTTTTGATGATGAAGACCAGAATTCTCACAACAATAATGAATTAACTCGCATAATGTATGATGCGAATACAGGGGATCATGGACCAGAAACTTCCTTAAATGTTATTCCAAATATAATTGATGGTGGTGATAACACAAGGTTTTATATAAGCAAAGCACCGGATGAATGTTATTTTCCTAATTATTAATATTATGACAAGAGTATTAATAATAATATCCTTATTCTATATTACAATATGTAATGCCCAAGAAAAAAAAATAAGATTGTATTTTTATGATTGCCCGACAAATAATTATTTGCATTTTAGAGCATCAGAGACCAGCGCGCTTTATCAGATCACTATGCAAAGATATTTTAACAATTTTGGTTTTTCCATTCAGTACAGGATTAATGATAAATTTTATATCAGAAGCGGCATTACCGACAAGAAACAGAAATTTGATATGTCACTTCACCCGTACAATCTTCATCGTTGGAATGCCTTTTATTACAATGGATACCCCTATACCGGGCAAGAAGGTGAAATAAGATATTGGGGAATCCCTTTATTATTATCCGTTAAAATGAACAATATTAAGAAACTAAGTATATTTCACTCGGTAGGCATTACTACAGATATTTACTATTGCAACTACAATGGGTATGTAACATATGTAGATACCATAGCCTGGACTACACCCTATTTTTGGAATCGTGGGGCTTATACAGATAACATACAACAATCTTTAAATAAGCAGACAATTAATGCAACTTTTAGTGTTCAGGCAGATATGTTATTACTTAAAAATGCCGGAATAAGTGTTGAAGCTGTTTTTAACTATGGCGTAATGAATTTTTTTAAAGACACTAAACGTTCAAATATAATTTCTTTCGAAATAAAGGCAGGTATTTTTATACAATAAAAAAATAATTTGTAATTTATGAAAACTTATATTTATCTGATTATTTTCACTTTATTTTTAATCGGTAATATTCCATTTCAATTATTAAGTCAGAATAAAGATTCAGTAAATATGAATATTAAAATTAGCCCGGTATTTGTTCCAACATTTTACAAATCGTTTTCAGATTATGAATTTGATTATTTTAACTTGAATTACGGGTTCTTAATTGAATACCCTCTATACAAAAAATTCAGTCTTCAATTTGGTTTTATAGAAACAAAAAATTTTATTTTTACTGATTGTTCTAATTACAAATCATTTGATCCTGTAAACGTTGTTTTTAATGAAAATATTATTTATATTAAAACATATATGTATAATAAACAAATAAACCTAAATTTAAAAACAAAATTTATTGAAAATAAAAAATATAAGAATTACTTTTTATTTGGAATCAGTACATTTTTTAATACCGCATTTAATTACGAATACAAGGTTCGTAGTTATTACGGTGATAGTTATTACATTAATGAAACCCGGAATGGTTTCTGGAATATAGAAGGAGAAGCAGTTAACTTAGGTTTATCAAACGAATATAACATACTTAAACATCTAAATGGTAAAGTTGATGTAGTTTTAAATTTTGGAAATTTTAGGTCATTTAGAACTTTTATTTCTTTAGAAATCAGAACAGGTTTTATTATTTATTAATATATACTTTAGATAAATATTATGAAATTAATATTAGTCCTAACAATTGTAATGATACTTATGGTTTCATGCAGGAAAACTGAAAATAATTGCTTGTGGGCTATAGAAACAAGTGGTATAGATGCAAGAATTGGGGGATATTATAACCATACCTCAAATTCATTTCCTTACGATAGTCTTCAAATACATTTAGAGTTTACAACTAAATATTTACCACATGATAAATGTAATGAACCTTACGATTCAATTTTAGGAAAAATTAAAGAAATTTATGTTATTACAAAAAATTTATATAATGCAAATTATAATTCAAATGATACAATTAATAATATTATTAAAATCAGATATTATAATTCAATAACGAACTCATTAACATCTGATTTTACACCTCTAAACAACTTTATTCAAAATAATCCCAATAGTACTTACTATATTCAAATGTTTTTATCTGAACCACCTTCTGAAATATCATCTCAATCATTTATAATTACTTACAAAGAAGATAATGGCAAAATCTATATTGATTCTACTGACACAATGATTATTAGTTATTAATTTGTTAGGTTCTTTTCAAAAATTTTGATGTAAATTTATAAATAGACACTATAGTTAGAGAACCATCCGTGAATTAATACCAACATGTGAGTTTATATTTAACAGTTTGTATTTCTGGCAAAAATCACTTTTTTTTAAAATATGGTATTTCTTTTTATTTAATTCTAAATTATGGTTTGTATAAAATTGATTGGGTGTTTAATAATGTTGGTATTTTATCATTAGAAATTCGAACAGGTGTTTTTATTCAATAATTTTTAAATTTCTTATATGTATTTACGTGCTCTATGTTTTCTTTTTCTTTGTTTATTCTCTTGTTCACAGGAAAATCCTGTTGAAAAAACTGATGTTACTTCTGAAAATATTGCTGCAATAGTTGATAACAAGCCCATTTATCTAACTGATGTTGATAAATTGAATAAGCAGGAATTATATGACCAACTTTACAGAATTTATATTATTCGTAAAACCACTATTAATGAGATATTTAAAGAATCTATTTTAAAGTTTGAATCAAATAAACATAACAAATCTGTACATGATTATTTAGAAAATTATTACAATCTTAAAATAAATGATAATTCGTTAAAAAACTTTATAAAAAAAATGAATTTAAATGCTATACCTGATCTTAAAAGGACACTCAACTATTATGACATCAATAGCGATAAAGGCAGGGCTTTGGTTTTTGAAGGGTTTAAGAAATACTTGAAAAGCATACTGATAGATTCGTTATATGCTATTTATAAACCAAAAATATTAATAGAACCTCCATTACCCCCGGAAATAAATTTAAATAAAATACCAACACACTATAGAGGGAATCTTGATTCGAAAGTAACCTTTCTTGAAGTTACAGATATGGAATGTGATAAATGCCGTGAATTTGAGCCTGTTTATGAAAAGCTATTTAAAAAGTATAAAAATAAAGTTCGTTTTGGCTTTATACATTTTTCATCGTATGTTACTTTATGTGCAACAGCAACAGAATGCGCCACCAAACAGAATAAATTTTGGGAAATGCGGGATATAATAATGAATCAACCTAAATTACCTGATACGGCTGATGTTTTTTTAATAGCAAAAAAACTGAATCTCAATATGGAACTTTTTACTAAAAACTTTTATGACCCTGAAACGTCCAGCAAAATTGAATATAATTTTAAATTATTAAAATATTGTGGCTTGTTCGGTACTCCAACTATACTAATAAATGGGATACCAATTTTCAATTCTTCATCGCAAAAAGAAATTGAAAAAGTATTAGAAAAGGAATTGGAATAAATTCAAACCATAATTTTCTACTTCTTTATATTTTCTGTTTGTTCAACAACAAAAATATTTTTAATTTTAATTCTTATTTAACAATCATTTTTATAATTTTGAAACAGGATTTTTTGTATAAAACGTAAAAAAGTTAAAATGAATCAATTTATTGTAAACGCTGCAACGATTTTAAAATCAATATCAAATAATATCGATTTTAATTCTTTATTAATAGGAAAAAACTGGGTTTTTGTTGACGATAAAAATGATGATGAAAAATATCATTTTCACGAAAATAATGAACTTATTACCGAAAGAGATAATAAAAAAGTAACATCAAAATGGAATTTTCAAAAAGCAACTAACAATTTGCAAATAAATAAAGATGAAATAATTACTTATAAAATTTTATTTTTCGATAAGGCAGTTGTAGCACTTCAAAAAGAGGAAAATAATTCTGCTTTTTATTTTTTAGCTAACAAAGCAATATTAACTGATTTGAATATAGAAAAACATCTCCGCGATATAGTTTATAAACATTTACATATAAGTATAGTGCACGTTACTGCTGGCTTCGATTTGGAAATTCATCGCAGTTATTCCGAAGAAACTATTGGAGCTAATGGACAAACCGTGTCTTTAAATTTAGCACCTGTTAAAGACGGGTTCTATCAAAGTTCAAATTCAAATTTTATTTACGAAATAATTAACAGTAAAATTGCTCACAAAAAACACGTTTATAAATTATTGCTATCTGATGGCACACAAGCAAATTTATATTCCGAAAATAAAACTGCGGTAGTTTCTGTTGGCGATAATATTGTTGTTAATCAAAATCCAATTAACGATGGTAAATATTTTACCGCAGATACGTGGTTTATTATTTCATCGGGTAAAATTCAAAAATCGGGCGATTTAATAAAACATAAAACTAAAAACGGTGTGTTGTTAATTGAACAACAAGGTGTTAAACAAATGCCGGGTGATTTGGCTTTCTTTGAAAATGGTGAACCTTTAAATTCAGAAATATCAATAGGATTATTTACAAAAATAAAAGGCGTTAATGGTAAAATAGTTTAAAGAATTACGATGTTTAAATTTTTATTGGTTTTAATCTTTTCAATTGTTCTTTTATTCTTTCCTAAAAGTAATTTACTTGCTCAGCAAAACAAATTTGTTGATGTTAATCCCGATAGTTTAGTAAATTTTGCTAAAAAATTTATTGGAACTCCTTATTTGTGGGCAGGGGAAACTCCTAAAGGGTTCGACTGTTCGGGTTTTGTTTATTATGTGTATAAACATTTTGGAGTAGAAACTACACATAATTCTTCTGATTTTCCACTATTTGGGTTGCCTGTTAGTATTGATAGCAGCAAAACCGGCGATATTATTTTATTTACAGGTGAAAATTCTAAATCCAAAAAAATCGGACATGCAGGTATAATTATTTCTAAATTTGGAGAACCTCTTACATTTATTCAGTCTTCGTCATCAAAAAAACATAATGGGGTTGTAATAACAGATTATATTAAGTCGCATTATAAAAATAGATTTATTGGTGTAATTAGGTTAACAAAAACTGAAAGTATTATCAATTAAATTGATAATTGTTAATAAACTATGCGAATTAAGGGTTAAAACCAATTTTATATTTAGACTAAATATAATATTAATAATCAACGTTATCTGTTACAATCATCAATTTTTTACCACATAGAATCATAGGACACATAGATTTTTTACATAGAAATCAAACTATGTGTTTTCCTTATGTGAACTACGTGTCTATTGTGGTTCAAATAATTTTATTTTTATTCGTATTAAAGATTAGCTAATTTTCAATCCTTGATTCGCATAAATAAGTAAACACCTCAATCTAATGTATTGTTTTCTAAAGTTTTTCGATTCCCCGAAATTAATATTTAACTTCTCATTTTTTGATTTTTCTTTCAAAAGAAATATTTGTACGGAAACCTTTTTATTAAATCAAAAGTCTTATGTGTAAAATTGATTATATAAAAAATGAATATGTTAGAAATTATTCACAAATTGCCTGCCTTAACTTTTGAATATAAACATTTTATTGTTTTTGCAACCGCTGTTCTGATTTCGGCAGTATTAATACCTTTTATTATTAAATATAGTTTAAAGTATGGTTATGTTGATATTCCAAATAGCAGAAAAATACACACTGGCAGAATACCTAATTTAGGAGGCATAGCAATATTTTTAGGTCTTTTTATAGCTTCATTATTTTGGTATAAGTTTTTTAATAATCCCGATTTTATTTTTATTTCAACAAGTGTTATTATTCTTTTAATTACAGGCATTATTGATGACATTAAAGGAATGAAAGCAAGGAAAAAATTAATATTTCAATTTATTGCTGCATTTATTATAGTTGCAGGAGGATTAAGAATAACCTCTTTTTACAACTTCATGGGTATTGGCGAGTTGCCAATTGTTATGCAATATTTATTTTCTATTATTTTAATTGTTGGCGTAATAAACGCTTATAATTTAATTGATGGTATAGATGGCTTAGCTGCCGGCATTGGTATAATTAACTTCGGGGTAATGGGTTATATGTTTTATTCGCTGCATCATACTTCGTTTGCATTGCTTTCGTTTGCAGTATCGGGTAGTTTGTTAGGATTTCTGATGTACAATTATAATCCTGCAAAAATTTTTATGGGCGATACAGGTGCATTAATATTAGGTTTTTTAACTGTTGCATTAGGAATTAAACTTATTGAACTAAACGGAATAAAATCAATTCAAATTTATACACCTCAAAATATGGTTGTTACTATTTCGAGTATAATGTTTTTACCTGTATTCGATACATTAAGAGTGTTTGCTATAAGAATATATAAACACAAATCGCCATTTACAGCAGGTAAAGACCATTTGCATCATATCTTATTAAAAAACGGATTACAGTCACGGGAAGTAACTTTAATACTAATAACAATAAACATAATAATTATTTTAATTGGTTTCACAATTAATTACGTGTTGCCTATCAAAGTTTTTACAAGTTCTTTAATGTTAATATTATAGATTATGAAAACGAACAAAATAAACAGTAAAACAATTTATCTTTATTTTAAAGATATTTTGGGAAATGAGAAACATATAACAATTAGCAAAGAACTATTAAACAATGCTGTTAATTGTGGTTTAATGGTTGATGGGTCAGACATTGTTGGAATAACCGAGATATTTGAATCGGAATTTATTTTATTCCCGTTAATTAATAAAGTGCAATTTATTGAAGTTAATAATCAACTTTATTGTTCATATAAATGTAAAGTTACTACTACCGAAGGTATAGATATAAGTTCTTGTTCAAATGAATTGCTCGATATAGCTATAAAAAAAGCAATACAATTTGGTCTTATTGATATTTATAGCCAAAAATCTGATTCTCTTTTTAAATCACAAAAACCGAAATTATTATTAAGTGCAAGTTAAATAATTAAATATATGTTAACGCAACTATTAAATATTGATTGGGATATAACTAACGTAATGTTGGGTATAATTATTTTTTTAGGTACTATAGTATTTTTTAAATCGTTGGGAATATTTATAAGGATTTTAGAAAATACACATCGAGCCAGAAATATTGTTAATAAACAGTCCGTAAAAAAAGCTGATAATACGTAACATTTTGATAATAAATTAGTATAATAGAATAAAAAACTAAAATGCAATCCGAAAAAGAAATAATACTTGCTTGTTTGCAAAATAATCGTGAAGCACAAAAATTGCTTTACAAAACTTTTGCTGCAAAAATGCATGGTATATGTTACAGGTTTGCACAAAAAAATAATCAGGCAGAAGATATTTTGCAAGAGGGTTTTATAAGGGTATTTAAAAATCTTGGCAAATTTAAATTTCAGGGTTCTTTCGAAGGATGGGTAAAACGAATAATTATTAATGCAGCTATTGATTATATAAAAAAATATGGTATGCACTTTCAGGAAATTAACGAAGAAACAACAGAACAGTGTGATATTGTTGAAGATGAGGCAACTTCAAATTTATCGGTCGAATATTTAATGGAGCTTATTAAATCTTTACCCGATAGTAAAAGAGTAATTTTTAATTTATATGCTTACGAGGGATATAGCCATAAAGAAATTGCAGAAAAATTAAATATTACCGTATCTACATCAAAATCACAATATTGTAAAGCAAGAAAAATGCTGCAAGAGCAGTTAATTAATATAAAAAATAAAAGTTATGAGCGAGTTAATTAAAACAGACGTGGGAGAATTTTTTGTAGAGCATACAAAAAATTTCGTAAAAGAACCTCCCGATTCGATGTGGGAGAGCATCGAAAGTCATATACCGCAATATTCGGTTTCAACGGCAAATAAATCGTTGTTAAAATATTTAATTTCCGGCATTGGATTGTCGGTAATTATTATTGCTGCAATACTTTATTATTTTCAAACTGAGCAAAATTATACCGAAAATTCTAATATAAAGCAAAACAATACTCAAGTTAACATTAATTCTGCTAACACTTTACAAACAGTTGAAAATAAAATCAATAAAGCAGATGTTGCAACAAATTTAAATACTGAACAAATAAGCAATAATTCAACATCAAAAACAAAACAAAGTGAAAATAAAACAGTTGAAAATAATACTCAAAATAAAACTAATTCTAATAATGTTGCAATTACCGAACCCAATAAATCAATAAAATATTCGATAAATGCTACAACATATAAAAATTTAAATGAAATAATTTTCGAAAACACAAAAAAAGAAAATGTAATTGACCTGAAAAACCCTGTACCTAATGCTTTTGGTTTTTATGAAATTGATATTAGTAAATTATCTTCGGGCACTTATAATATATGGGTTGTTTCAAACGGAAATAAAACTTTACATAAAACCGAGACTTTTAAATAATATAATTTTAATGTATTTTAAAACAATCTTTTCAATACTCCATTTACCATAAGGTACATACATCCATTCTGCACACCAAGTATTATTACAAACTGAATCCAATGGCTATCTGATGTGCTATTTTTAGATAAGATTACTCACATTTTTAATTTTATTTTCAATGTGTTCGTGAAATTGCTTCGCTAAGTTCTTCACTCCGTAAACTCCGTTCAGAATGACAAAAAAGTATCTTTACCATAGCACCCCCCTCTCATTCTGAGAATATAAAAAATCTGCACTACACTATTCACTTTGCTTTCTATCAAAAACAATTTGCTTACAACTTTGTAACCTTTAATGTTTTAACAGTATTTTTCGTTTTTAATGTAACAAAGTACAAACCACTTGGTTGTTCTTTTAAGTTAAATGTTATTTTATTTGTACCTGCATTTAAAGTTTTTGTAACTGACTTAACGGTTTGTGATAAGGTATTGGAAATGGTAATAATTACAGAATTTGTGTTTTTTGCATAATATTGTAAAGTTAACTCATCTTTAAAAGGGTTTGGGTAAACATTATTAACATCAACTCCATTAATATCATCAACACTTTCTACTACTCTAAATATTACAAGGGCTTCATCGCAAATTGTAGTATCGCTTATATAACAGATTCTATAAGAAAGTGTATCGTAACCTAAATATGCAGTATTAGGCGAATATGTAAGCGTAGTGTCAGAATTAACAACAACATTCCCATGTGCTGTATTTGTTAATAATTCAAATTTTAATGAAGATATTCCATTATCATTATCGTTATCAAGAACAGGAATAGTTACTGAACTTATGTTTGATACTGCAATTGTATCGTCAACCGCAAGTGGTCCAGGAAAAAAGCGGACATTATCAATGTATGCATTGTCTAAAACGAAAGGGATAAAAATAGTTGTATCTTTTGCAATATTTCTTGTTTCAAATGTAAATTCAAAATCAGTGCCTGCATAATTAGTCAAATCTATTAAATGTGTTACAAAAGCATCGGAACCGGGAGTTGAAGGGTTATATGTTCCTCCAATTTGTGTGTTGTTAGCAAGTATTCGCATGTTGCTTGCAATTGTGTAATCGTTTACATTTCCGCCAAGATATTGCGAATAAAGGGTTCCCCCGTGTGTTTGTTTTAAATCAAATTTTAAATAAACCGAATTCCATGTAGTTGCATCAACGCAAAAATTAGCTTTTGCCGATAAAAATTCATTAATAAGCCATGTATTAAATCCTGTTGGAATTTCTAATAAATTTATATAAAGCATCGCATTACCACCTGTCATTAATAATCCTTTTGAACTTCCTGGGGCATTTGCCTGAGTTGTAATAAAGGCATTTGAGAATTGTTTAGTATTAATTAAAAAATAATCAAGTGCGTTTGAAGTTTCAAAACCCATTATTGTTGTTCCTAAATAGTTTGGATTTTTTACTTTATAGCCCGAAAATATATCATTGGTATTTAAAGTATCAATATTAAAAGCTGTCCATGCATCGAGCATGTATGTGCCATCGGATGAAGCATCTAATTTCTGATTAAAAACATAAGTAAATGTATCGGCAGGATACATATTTGCCGGAAGAACAAATTGTTCTGTTACAGGTGTGCCATTGTTTACACGATAAGCAATGTCAATTGTATTGCCCATTGCAAGCGAGTCGCATCCAAAGAAATGGACTTTTACAGCAACAGATTCGTTATTAGTTAAACTACACGATGAAATTGGCGAACTAAATCCAACAACACCAACATCTATATTTTGTTGTAATAACGTGTTAAAAGTATAACCAATAATGCTATCATTATATCCCGATGTTCCCGAACCGAATTTAACCCAACAATTTACAGTGTGTGTCCCTAAGGCAGAAGCATCAACAGGAGTTGTAAAGGTATAATTTAGTGAATCGCCGCCATTCCATACTGCTGATAAAATTAAATTTTCGTAAATTTTACTGCCACTATCAAATTGATATGCTAATGAAATTGTATCGTTAGGAAGAAGTGAAGTATCACATCCGTTATAAAATAATATTGTTGAGACATTTGCGTAACTCAAACCACACGAAGTTGTTGGCGATGTAACATCAACAAGATAAACTTTTTGATTATCGTAAGGGTAACCAACACCAACGGCAGCCCAAGCATTAGCAGTTTGATAAACTTCGTTGGAACATGCACCAAATAAATCTTCGGCAGCTTGTACTGAAGCTAAATATGTGTCGAAATATTGCGAAGTTGGTGTTAAATAAACCGAGAGTGTTCTGTATGCAATTGCCTCTGCCGATGCGTGCCCAAGCCCTGTAACAGAAAATATTGAGCCATTATCATTAGTATCGGTACCGCCATCGGTAAGTAAATAAAACCAATAATTTCCAACTCCCGAATTTGTATGAACACCACCGTTATCCATATTGTTAGGGTCGGTATCCCAAAATGTACCATGGTATGTATCAGGATTTTGGTAATCGTTTGGATTACTCATAGAACGAAGTGGAGTTCCAATATCTTCGCCCATAAGCCAATTGGGATTAGTATCAGCAAAAAATTCAATACTAACACCAAATATATCGCTAAAACTTTCGTTAAGTGCACCCGGCTCATCTTGGTAAACAAGGTTTGCTGTGCTTTGTGTTACGGCATGTGTTATTTCGTGTCCGCAAATTTCTAATGAGGTAAATGCTGTATATTGTGAATTTCCATCACCGTAAGTCATGCGACTACCATCCCAAAAAGCGTTTGCATACTGGTTACTATAGTGAACATAAGATAATAAAGCAGTACCGTTGTTATCGTAACTGTTTCTGCCAAATTTGTTAAAATAATAATCGTAAGTCATTTCGGCAGCCCAATGTGCACTTATTGCAACATCATCGGAGTTAAAGAAAACGCTATCGTCTATAACATCAACAGCTAAATTATAATCTTCGCCATTTTGAGTACTCTTTGTTATAATTCCATTTCCTCTTGTATATTCTCTTAACCGAAATTGTTTTAATGCAAAGGAATCAACAATAATTGGCTGGTTGCCATTGTACTTTGTTACACCAACTGCATTTACATCGGTATGTTGAATCATGTTAATGCTGTGAATAATGTTTCCAGTAATTGCATCAACATAAATATATTTTCGCTGAAGTGGAATAAGCGAATAAATCTCGGTTTTATAAGCTAATTGATAAGCACTTGCAATTTTAGAGAATTTTTTATCAAATAAAACTAATTCAGGGGTTGGATAATAAGTTGCATTAACATCTTTTTTAATTTGTTTTAACATCAATTCAGATTCGTTATCCTGCCAGATATATTTTTGCGATGGAACCTCTTTTAATGCAATGTTTAAAGCTTCGGTTTTAGAAATATTTGTATTAACTTGAATGTTTAATCCCGACACAATTTGACCGTTTCCGGTATTTGCCTTACCATTTTTATCGTGAATGATATAAACAGCACCATCAACAGGTAAGCTCTTAAAATACTGCTGATAACGATAATGAACAAAACCTAATTTATCATTCTCCTGACGAATAATTTTCATTTCGTCATTTACACTTAACCCGAATGCCGATTTATATGCAAGAAAAATTTTATTTCCCGATAATTTTATCTGAGGTTTAAACTTTATTGCACCATTAGTTCCGTTTAACCAAGCAATTTTAGTTAAAGATGAATTTTTATTTGTTTGCGAATTTGCTGTATATGAAGCAAATACAAAAACAAAACAAACTACAAGAGTAAAAATATTTCTCATAATAAAATCATTTTATTGCGTTAAAGGTAATTATTTTTTTAATCCTAACTTATGTTACGCATTTTTTTATTCATTTGATAGCTGGGTTATAATAACTTGATTGTTCTGTTTCAATTGCCACGTCCTTTATGACGTGAACTATTAATTATAGCATATTCCATATATGGCTTCAGCCCTTTACAATAATATCAAAACCATATTTCTTAATAAATTCGTCATATTCCTATTGAAATATCTTTTTCTTATGATGGTTATCTTGGTTTTGAATATATTGTCTAACTTTTCAATTTGTGAATGACTGACTTATAAGCAAAATACTCATCCTGCCATCCAATTTAGTTTTAGTCAGAATATTCCTGTTTATCCAAAATGAAGATTCACCTTTCAGCAAATTCATAATTATTGCAATATTTTGGTCGGCATCCATGGATACAAGACTGTGAATATAGTCTGTGAATCCATTTTTGTGGTTGACATGTATGCCTTTTGCTCGGGAATTTTCCAGAAATGCTGAAAGACCTGCAGCCTGATTTCTTTTAATATTATGGTTGCCAATCAATTAGTAGCCTAGACTGTATGTATCCAAATTTTTATAAATGGCATTGTCTATTGTTTTAAAAGGGCTAAAGCCCTTGGTTTTAAATTATATTTCTTTTATCCCCGCCCTAAAGGACACGGGCAACTGATATGAACTACTATTGCTATGTTATTAACAACATGTCTTATTTTATGCAAAATTATATTTATTTTTTTTACGTAACATCATATCCTAAATTAAATTTTAATTTTATAAAGCCCAGGTTGCAGCGGTTTTGCCGAAGCTGTTTTTTCCGATTATCTGGGGAAGTTTATTCCTCTTGGATTTGTTGCAATTATGGCTTTAATGTGGCGTTTGGTAAGTTATTATCCGTATTTGATTATGGGTGTTTTTGTGTTACCTAGTAGTTGCATTTGAATGGTATTCTTGCGTCATATTTTTGTTTTTTAGTGATTACAAAATTAAGCAAGTTATCATTTAATTGGCGACTTTCCTTCTCCCTTTTCTTCGTTTCGCTATGCTCCACTTCGCAAAGGAAGATAGAAGTTTCCATTAACAACGTGGTGAACACTTATACTTTGAACGGGTTAAATTATTACATTTGAGTTTAAGGTATAGGGTATAACCAGATCTTCCTTATGCCTTTATACCTCTATGCCATTTTGTCCTGCTTGTGCGGGATGAAATGTTAAAATTTATCCCGTTTTCAGTATAATACTCAAGACAATTAAATAAGATTAGTTACCCATTTATTACTGTTATCTTATAACTGTAATTGGTCCCACTTCTTCGTGGAATCCGCCATTTACATCTTTGTATTTAATTAACCAAGTGTATGTTCCAATTGGAACAAAATCTCCGGTATTTTTATATTTACCGTTCCATCCACCTTCAACTTCGGTAATATCATCTGTTCCTTCCGGATATTCTGTTGTTTCAAATATAGTTTGTCCCCAGCGGTCAAAAATGTATAAATGATAATTTTTAGAGTCAAAACCTATTCCTTTGAGATAAAAATAATTATTGCCTATACCTGAGTTTGGAGCAAATGCCGATGGAGCATAAAATGTTTGTTCGGGACGAACTAAAAATTGATAGCTAACAGTATCGGTACAACCATTATTAGCAATTACAACTAATGTTACAATAAATGTATCAGGCTTTAAATATTCATGTATCGGATTTTCTGAAGTTGCATATCCGCCATCACCAAAGAACCATTGCCATTGATTTTCGTAAGATGATTGGTCGTAAAAATGTACTTCAGCATCAAATACACCAACTCCCGAAGTGGGATAACTATAAAAATCAGCTATTGGCGCAGGTGTTACAATTACAATATTAGGATAATTAATAGTGGTTTGACATCCATATTGAGATGTTAGAGTTAAACTTACATTATAATTACCAGTTAATTCGTAAGTATGACTTGGGTCGCTATCTGTTGAAGTATTTGCACTGCCTGAATTTAAATCTCCAAAATTCCAAAAATAACTTACCGAATCAGTAGTATAAACTGTGTTATTAAATGTTGCGGTTAATGGTTCACAACCATCTGCGGAGTTTGGAGGCGATGATACTACTGGTAATGGATGTACATTAATTATAATACTGTCTGATGCAGAAGGTGTATTACATAAATCGCTGACTGTAACAATATATGTTGTTGTTGTACCCGGTGTTACAACATTTGGATTTCCGCTTCCAATATTCCAACTATAAATATATGAGCTTCCGTAACCACCACTTGCATTAGCTGAAATTGAATATGGCTGACCTTCACAAATATCAATATCAGCAGGTAATGAAACATTTAATGGAGGATTTACATATACTGTTACGTTTCCAGGATATGAAGACGTGCAGCCATGCGAATCGGTAGCTGTAACAAAGTAATTTGTTGTTGTAGTTGGATTAACAGTTTGCGATTGCTGTGTTATACCATTATCCCATAAATAATTATAAGCAGGTGTTCCACCCATTGCACTTGCTGAAATTGTAATTGATTGTCCAATACAAACTGTATCTGTTCCGTTGGCAATAACTGTTACAGGTGAAGGTTGGTTTACAATTATAGGGTTAGAAACAATCTGACATCCGTTGCCATCAATTACAGAAACGGTATATGTTCCTGCAGGCAATCCTAACGAAATAGAATCGTTACTACCAAATGGTGACCATAAGTAATTAAATGGTAATTGTCCGTATAAGACTTGTATTTGTATTTTACCATCACTTGAGCCATAACAATTCGCATTAGTTACAATAGAGCTAATAAGTTGAGGCATTGGTAAATCGTTTACTAAAACAGTAACTGTTGAAGTACAGTTATGTGAGTCGGTAACCATAATAATATGATTTCCTGAAGCAAGCGAATCAGTTTGTGGACTTGTGTCGCCTGATGGACTCCAGTAATAGCTATAAGATGGAGTTCCTCCGCTTACAGTTGCTAATGCCATTCCATTATCCATATTGCACCTTGCATCACTTGATACGGTTTGAATAACAATTGGTGTGGGTTCGGTTAATGTAAATCCGTTTTGAGCAGTACAACTATTTGCGTCAGTTACAATAACATTAAACAAGTTATTTGCAGGTAAATTTGCAGCCGTAGAAGTAGTTCCTCCATAAGGGAGCCAGTTATATGAATACCCTGGCATTCCACCTGTTGCCGATGCTGTAATACTGCCATCGCTGCCACCGTTACAGTTTACAGGAATAGCAGTAGCTGTTATAACAATTTGCGTAGGTTGATTTACTGTTGTATTTGATGAAGATGAACAACCATTCGCATCGGTAGTTATTACAGAAACAAAACCTGCACATAAATTTGTTGCCAATGAAGTTGTTTGACCTAATGGGTCGTTCCAAGCATAGCTATATGGGCTTGTTCCACCTGCTGCAATAACATTTGCAGAACCATTGCAGCTTCCATAACATAGCGTAGAATTGGTTTGTGTAATTAAAGAATTTAACATAGGCGGTTGAGTAATTATAGCGTTTCCAGATACAGTACATCCATTATCGTCGGTAATTATAACCCAATAATTTCCAGATGTTAAGCCAATCGCAGTTGTTGATGTTTGTGCAAGAGGATCTGACCATAAAATATTGTTATTTATTGTACTGCTATTATATGTTACAGTTGCAGTTCCATTGTTTCCTCCATTACAACCAACATTTGTTACAACAATAGAAGTAATAGCTGGTGATCCAATGTTATTTATATTTACTGTTGTTGAGGCAGTACAGCTATTTTCATCTGTAACTGTTACATTATATGCACCGGCTACGACGTTGTTTACAAAAATATTGTTGCTTACATTTGGATTCCATGTATATATAAAATTTGTTCCCGTTCCGCCTGAAGCCGAAATGCTTGCAGAACCATTTGGCTGACCGCAACTTGCATCTGTAACAGATGTTACAACAACCTGAAATTGAGATGGTCCTGTTATAATTGAGTTTGAAGTTAATGTACAGTTGTTTGCATCTGTAATTGTTACATCGTATGCTCCAACACACAAACTATTAATATTAGGAGTATTTTGTGCATTTGACCATGCGTATTGATAGGGAGTTGTTCCACCGGTAACAGATGAAGAAATTGTTCCGTTACAAGCATTATAGCATGTTTCGTTTAAAGCTGTAAGAGCAATAGATAAATTTTGCGGTTGAGTAATAGTTACTTGTGATGTTGATGTGCATCCATTTAAATCAGTAACAGTTACATAATAAATACCTGCAATTACATTATTTATCGTTAGAGATGTTCCGCTATTGCTCCATGAATAGCTGTAAGCTGGTGAGCCACCCGTTCCATTTGCCTGTGCCGAACCATTATTTCCACCAAAGCAACTAACATTTACAATATTCGAAATATTTGAAGTTAATAAAGTAGGTTCAGTAATGTTAACAATTGCAGTTTGCATACAATTGTTAGAATCGTAAACTGAAACAGTATAGGTACCTGCACAAAGTCCTGTTGCTGTTGGAGTAGTTTGCGATGATAAATCGCTCCATAAATATGTATATGGTGGTGTTCCGCCTACAGGATTTGATGTTGCTGTTCCGTTGCAAGCATTATAACAAAGTACAGGTGTTGTAGATGTTGAAATTGCAATAAATGTTGGTTCATTAATAGTTACAGTATTCATTGATGTACAACCATGTGAGTCTGTAACAATTACTGTATAGTTACCATCACATAAAGAATCGGCTGTTGAAATATTATCTCCATTTGTCCAGTTGTAACTGTATGGCGATGTTCCTCCTACAACTAAAACAGTAGAACTTCCATTGCAATAGTTATTACAAGTTGGATTTGTTGTTGTTGCCGACGAATTTAATGCTATTGGCTGTGTTATAACAATGTTTGCATTTGCCTGGCATCCGTTGGCATCTGTTACAGTAACAGAATGATTTCCAACACATAATGTTGTTCCTGTTTGACTTGTTTGAGTGTTGTCCCATAAGTAAGTATATGGTGATGTTCCGCCAAGTGCATCAACTAATGCAGTTCCATCGCAAACACTAAAACAACTTATATTTGTTGAAGTTGTAATTGTTGCCGAAGGTCCTGATAAATTGTTTATTGAATAAGTGCCAGTTCCTGTACATCCTTTAAAATCGGTAACAGTAACAGTATAGCTTCCTGCAACTACATTTGTTAAATTTTGAGTAGTTGCACTATTCGACCAGATAAAAGTAAAAGGTGGAGTTCCATTTGTTATAGTTAAAGTTAAACTACCATCGGGTTGACCACAATTTGCATCAATCGCAACTGCTGAAGTTGTAATTTGCGATGGTTGCCCTAAATTAAATAAATTAATTAATGTACAACCATTTGAATCTGTTATAGTTACATTATAAGTTCCAGTACATAAAGAATTTGGATTTTGATTGGTTTGTAATAGCGGGTCATCCCATTGGAAAGAATATGGACTTGTTCCACCATTAACAGTTGTATTAATTTGCCCGTTGCAGTTTCCAAAACAAGTTGGCTCTACCGGACTAAAGTTATTTGAAATAACTGTTGGTTCAGTTATTGTTACGGAAGCTGTTAAATTACAACTATTTGCATCTGTTGTTATTACAGTATAAACACCCGGGCATAAATTTGTTGCTGTTGCATTAGTTTGTCCGTTTGACCACAAATATGTAAATGGAGCAGAACCACCACCAACAGAAACTGTTGCGTTACCATTACATAAACCATTACATGTTACATTAGTATATGAGGAAATTGTAGCTGTACCTGGAGCAATATTGCTTACATTAACCGTACCAATTGAAGTACAATTATTATCGTCAGTTACTGTAACTGTATATGTACCAAAAGCTAATCCGGAAGTTGTATTTAAAGTTGGCGTTGTTCCACCGCTCCACGAATAAGTATAATCTGTAATAATTGTTCCGCCTGATGTAATAACAGAAGCTGAACCATTTGATTGTCCACAGTTTTCATCAACAGCCGACATTGTTAAGTTAATTAAAGTTGGTTCTGTAATTGTTACAGATGCTGAAGTTGTGCAACCATTTAAATCAGTAACAGTTACTGTATAATTTCCTGCACTAAATCCGATATTGCTTGCAGAAGTATTTGCAGTTCCTCCGTTCCATAAATAAGTATATCCAGGAGTTCCGTTTGAAACCAATACTGTTGCTGTACCATTACTGCCACCATTACAACTTGCATTTGTTGATGCCGTAATATTTGCTGTTAAAAGAGTTGGTTCATTTATAGTTACGCTGTTTATAGCAGTGCAACTATTAGCATCAGTAATTGTAACACCATAAGTTCCAGCTGCAATTCCTGCTAAATCTTCAGTTGTTGCACTGTTTGACCAATTAAATGTATATGTAGGTGTTCCATTTGAAGGAGTTAAATCAATAGCTCCGGTTGCAGTTCCGTTACATAAAGCATCTGTTCCCGATATTGTTGAAGTAATAGCAGTTGGCTCACTTATATTAACACTTGCAATTGATTGACAACCATTATTATCGGTTACGGTTACATTATGAGTACCAGCATTCAAATTATTAACAGTTGCAGTAGTTGCAGAATTATCCCACAAATATGACACAGCACTTGGCATTGAAACAGTTGCCGAACCATCGGAACTTCCATTACAGTTTGCAGGTGAACTGCCTGTAATTGTGGCAACTCCACCTGATAAATTGTTTATCGTAACATTACTTACTAATGTACAACCATTAACATCAGTAGTTGTTACGCTATATGTAGCCGAAGATAAACCTGTTGCTGTTGCATTAGTTTGACTATCTGACCATAAGTATGTGTATGCAGGTGTTCCACCACTTACTGTAATTGTTGCCGAACCATCGGCTTGACCGCAATGTGCATCAGAAGTTGAAGTTGTTGCTGTTAAAACAGTTGGTTCAATAATGTTAATATTTGCAATTGCAGTACATAAATTTGCATCTGTTACAGTTACAGAATATGTTCCAGCACCAATTCCTGTTAAATCTTCGGAAGTTGCAGTTGTTGACCAATTGTATGTATATGAAGGCGTTCCACCTATAACTGTAAGATTTGCTCCTCCTGTTAATTGACCGTTACAAGAAACATCTGTCCCTAAAATATTAGCTGTTAATAATGCTGGCTCTGTTATAACAACTGATGAAGTTGCTGTACAACCATTAGCATCTGTAACTGTAACATTCCATGTCCCTGCTGTTAAACCTGTTGTTGTTGATGTTGTTTGTGCGGGAGCAGGGTCGTTCCATAAATAAGTATATGGTGATGTTCCACCACCTGCTGCTACTGATGCACTTCCATCTGTACCTCCATTACAACTTACATTTGTTTGAGCACCTATTGATGAAGTTAATATTGGCGGTTCGGTAATAGTAGCTGTGGCAGTACCTGTTACACCATTTGCATCGGTAACGGTAACAATATAACTTCCTGCACATAATCCGGTTGCAGTTGTTGAAGTTTGACTATTAGGCCACAAATAAGTATATGGCAAAACTCCTCCAGTTGTATTAACAGTAGCAGTTCCTATGCAAACGCCATTGCAACTCAAATTTGTTGTTGCAGTAATAGTTGCAACTACAGCATTAGGTTCAACAATTGTAACAGTTGTTATGGCAGTACAACCATTAGCATCTGTAACTGTAACTGAATATGTGCCTGCACATAACCCTGTAACAGAAGCAGTAGCATCGCTGGTTGACCACAAATAAGTATATCCGGGAGTTCCGCTTCCACCGGCAACTGTTGCTGTGCCATCACAAATTCCAAAACCACTTGTAGTTGTGCTTGAAGTTATTGTAGCAGTAACTGCTGTTGGTTCATTAATTACAACTGACGATGTAACAGTGCATCCAAGATTATCGGTAACTGTAACTGTATATGTATTAGCAGAAAGTCCGGATAAATCTTCGGTTGAAACCGAATTTGACCAATTATATGTATATGTAGGAGTTCCACCACTAACAGTTAAATTTGCAGTTCCTGTTGTACCTCCATTACAAAGAACATCAGTTCCGGCAATACTTGCAATTAAAGGTGTGGGCTCTGTTATAACAACTGATGAAGTTGCTGTACAACCATTAGCATCTGTAACTGTAACATTCCATGTCCCTGCTGTTAAACCTGTTGTTGTTGATGTTGTTTGTGCGGGAGCAGGGTCGTTCCATAAATAAGTATATGGTGATGTTCCACCACCTGCTGCTACTGATGCACTTCCATCTGTACCTCCATTACAACTTACATTTGTTTGAGCTGTAATACTTGCAGTAACTATTGTTGGCTCTGTTATAACTACAGATGAAGTTGATGTACAACCATTAGCATCTGTAACAGTTACATTCCATGTTCCTACATTTAAACCTGTTGCTGTAGAAGTTGTTTGTGCAGGTGCAGGGTCATTCCATAAATAAGTATATATTGTAGTACCACCTATAGCTGTAACAGTTGCACTTCCATTATTTCCACCATTACAACTGATATTTGTTTGAGTAGTAATGCTTGAAGTTAATAATGTTGGTTCTGTAATATTTACTGTTGTAGTTGCAGTACAGCCATTAGTATCAGTAACTGTAATTGACCATGTACCTGCTGTTAAGCCGGTTACTATAGCAGTTGTTTGTGCAGGTGCTGGGTCATTCCATAAATATGTGTATGGTGATGTGCCACCACTTGCTGTAACGGTTGCATTTCCGTTATTTCCACCATTACAACTTATGTTTGTTTGCGAGGTAATAGTTGCCGTAACTATTGTTGGCTCTGTAATAACTACTGATGAAGTTGATGTACAACCATTAGCATCAGTAACTGTAACATTCCATGTTCCTACTGTTAAACCAGTAGCAGTAGCAGTAGTTTGTGCAGGAGCAGGGTCGTTCCATAAATATGTATAGGGGGAAGTTCCGCCACCGGCTGCAACAGTTGCTGTTCCATTAGCACCACCATTACAACTTACATTTACCTGAGCTGATATGCTTGCTGTAACAGGTGTTGGAGCTGTTATTATAACACTCGAAACACTTGTACAACCATTTGCATCGGTAACAGTAACCGTCCATGTTCCTGCTGTTAAAGTAGTTGCAGTTGCGGTAGTTTGTGCAGGTGCAGGGTCATTCCATAAATATGTATAAATAGTTGTTCCGCCCGATACACTAACAGTAGCACTTCCATTATTTCCACCATTACAACTAATATTAATTTGAGAAGAAATGATGGATATTAAAACTGTCGGTTCAGTGATATTAACCGAAGTTGATGCAATACAATTTAACGCATCTGTAACTGTAACTGTTACGTTTCCTGAACATATTCCAGATTCTGTTGTTCCATTCCCACCAGTTGACCATAGATATGTATATGGAGATGTTCCGCCAGCAGCTAAAACTGTTGCTGTTCCGTTACATAATCCATTACAAGTTATATTTGAACTTGAAGAAATATTAGCAGAAGGTGCACCTGTATTATTAATATTTATTGTATTTGTAGATGTACATCCGTTAGCATCTGTTACAGTTACAGTATATGCTCCGGCAACAACATTTGATATTGAACTTGTTGTATAACCCCCTGTCCACAAATATGTATATGGTGAAGTTCCTCCTGCAACACCAATTGAAGCCGAGCCATTTGCATTTCCACAAGTAGCATCAACACTTGACGGTGTTAAAGTCATTGCAACAGGTTCATTTACCGTATAATTTGTTATAACTGAACATCCATTTACATCTGTAACTGTAACGCTGTATGTTCCTGCTGTAAGTCCGCTAATAGTTTGAGTTGTTTGTAAGTTTTGCCAGTTATATGTATAAGGCGATGTGCCTCCTGAGGGGTTTACAGTAGCTGTTCCATTGCTTCCGGCATTACATGAAGCTGGAGTTCCTGTTGTTGAAGCAGTTAATATTAATGGTTGTGTTATTGTAACCGTAGCTGTAGCTGTACATAAATTCGCATCAGTAACTGTAACCGTCCATGTTCCTGCTGTTAAGCCAGTTGCGGTTGCGGTTGTTTGTGCAGGTGCTGGGTCGTTCCACAAATATGTATAAGGAGAAGTTCCACCGCCGGCAGCAACGGTAGCTGTTCCATTAGCACCGCCATTACAACTAACATTTACCTGTGCCGATATGCTTGCTGTAACAGGTGTTGGAGCTGTTATTATAACACTTGAAACACTTGTACAACCATTTGCATCAGTAACAGTAACAGTCCATGTTCCTGCTGTTAAA
>Ga0154308_1201_pt1 | contig 29401 bp, 21 predicted proteins | sample RifGroA2_FD_105602 | JGI IMG/M metagenome (GOLD analysis project Ga0154308, IMG submission 105602) | Bacteroidetes bacterium GWA2_32_17
TCGATTAAACGATCTTCAATATCAAACTTTCTTTCTTCTTTTATCATTTTTACTTTTTTTTATTTGCTCATTGTAAATTGAACATTTGGCATTGTTCGTTTTTTAATCTTAATCTTCTTTCATTGGCTGCTGAGCAGTCACAAAAAGTTTCGAGTTTCGAGTTTCATGTTTTTGGTTTGGGATTTGTATCCAAAAGTCCTGAAGCTTCAGGATTGGATTGAAATTTGGAATTTGTATCTTGGAATTTGTATTTAGGAATCAGGAATTTGTATTTTGTTAATATGCCCGTTGATTTCGTCCTTCTATATAATTAATAAACGAATTATTTACAACCATGTTTCCTCCTGGGGTAGGATAATCGCCTGTAAAATACCAATCGCCTGTATGATTTGGAATTGCTTTATGCAAATTTTCGATTGAATTATAAATAATTTTAATATCGGCTTTAATATCTTTTGGTTTTAAAAGTTGTGTAATTTTTTCTGAAATTTCTTCGGCTGTAAATGGTTTGTAAATAAGTTTAACATAATTCACAATTTCTTCTTTAGGTTTATTTTGTTGTGCTTTGGAAATATTATAAACTTCGTTTATTACACTTTGTTTTCCGTTTTCTTTTAGTAGTTCTATTGCCGCTTGAAATGCCACAAAATCATTAAGCTTAGCCATATCTATACCATAGCAATCGGGGTAACGGATTTGCGGTGCCGATGAAACAACAATTATTTTTTTAGGATTTAACCTGTCTAACATTCGCAAAATACTTTCTTTAAGCGTAGTGCCACGAACAATTGAGTCATCAATAATTACAAGGGTGTCTTTAAAATCGCGAACTATTCCATAAGTAACATCATACACATGTTCAACTAAATCTTTACGAACAGCATCCTGAGTAATAAATGTTCGTAATTTAATATCTTTAACTGCAAGACTTTCGATGCGTGGAATCAAATTAATAAATTTTTCAAGTGCTTCTTGAGTTATGTTATTTCCAAGTGCAAAAATTTTCTCTTTTTTAATTTTAATATAATGTTTATTTATTGCATCTGTTAATCCATAAAACGCTACTGCGGCTGTGTTTGGTATATAAGAAAAAACAGTGTTTTCAACATCGTAGTCAATTGATTTTAATATTGTTGGTGCAATTAATCTACCTAATTCTTTTCGTTCGTTATAAATATCCCTATCTGTTCCTCTCGAAAAATATATTCTTTCGAAAGAGCAACTTGATTTTTTATAAGGTTCAATTATTTTTTCCTCTGTTATTGTATTATCTTTTTTAATTATTACTGCATAACCGTGTTTAACTTCTTTTATTTTGTCAATTGGAACGTTAAAAACTGTTTGAATAACAGGACGTTCGCTTGTAACAACAGCAATTTCGTCGTTGTAATAATAAAATGCAGGACGAATTCCCCAGGGGTCGCGCATTACAAACGAATCGCCATGTCCAACCATTCCGGCAACAACAAAACCTCCATCCCAACGCCACGATGCTTCATTTAGTATTTTTTTAATATTAAGATTTTTAGCTATATATTCAGAAATTTGAACACTAGAAAGTCCTTCGTACTTTTTTTGTTCAAAAACCCGTTCAACTTCTTTATCAAGAAAATGTCCGATTTTTTCGAGCACAGTAACAGTATCTGAATAATCTTTAGGATGTTGACCAAGTTCTTTTAAGTGTTCGAAAAGTTCATTAACATTTGTGAGATTAAAATTTCCGGCAGCAACAAGATTACGCGATTTCCAGTTATTTTCGCGCATAACAGGGTGCACGTTTTCTATATTGTTTTTACCAAAAGTGCCGTATCTTAAATGTCCCAGAAACAACTCACCTGCAAACGGCAAATTTTCTTTAGCCCAGTGAGGGTCGTTAAGAAGATTTGGGTTGCGTAATTCTACTTTTTCAAATTCGCTATGTATTTGACTAAATACATCTTGTATAGATTGCTGTGAATTTGACCTAAAACGATGAATGTATTTTTTTCCAGGTTGTAAATCAAGTTTTATACAAGCTGCACCAGCTCCATCCTGTCCGCGGTTATGTTGCTTTTCCATAAGCAAATACAGCTTATTTATTCCCCACATCCAAGTACCGTATTTAAGTTTGTAATACTCAAGTGGCTTACGTAATCGCAATAATGCTACACCACATTCATGTTTTAGTTCGTCGGACATTTACTTTTCGAATTTTATAATACGCAAAGTTATTATTTATTCATAATATCGAATATTATTACAAATAAAAAAGTTTTCAGCTTGTAGTTTTTTGTTAAGCAATGAACAACTAATAATGAACAATTATCTTAAAGATTAGCTTTAAATACTGATATTATTTAGCCCACATAATTATTTTATCGTTATTTTCGAAACGACTGATATCTTTAGAAAAACAAATTACAAATAAATCAATTATTGGTAAAACAAATACACAACCTAAAGTGCAAGTATAAAAAATGGGAACAATTGGTTTTGTGCCTAAATAAAGTCTGTGCCCACCTATGGGTCCTGTAAGTATTGTTAAAACAATTACCGTTGCTTTATCTTTTCCAACAACATCTTCGGCAATAACGTAAACAGGATTTTTTATATGATGTTTTCCTAATTTAATATATTGAGGCCATTCTTTTTGAATCTCTAATGTATCAATGTTTACAGAATCAGCAACAACCACATAAATTGTATCAGCCGAATTAAAATCGCTTGCATTTGTTTTTGCGAAAAACGATAATAACAAAGTGCATGTAAATATTATTTTTACTGCTTTTATCATCTAAATTTTATCTTTTAAGATATTGATTTTGGTAATATTTTTCGTAGTCGCCTGAAAGTACATTTTGCAACCATTTTTCATTTTCTAAATACCAATTTACTGTTTTTTCCAAGCCTTCATCAAATGAAACTAATGGAGTCCAACCTAAATCATTTTGCAATTTACTGCTGTCTATAGCATAGCGTAAATCATGCCCAGCACGGTCTTTAACATAAGTAATAAGTTTTGCGGAAGTTCCTTTTTCGCGATTTAACTTTACATCCATTATTTCGCATAACTTATTAACTAATTTAATGTTAGTCCATTCGTTACTTCCACCAATATTATACGTTTCACCATTTTTGCCTTTATGAAAAATTAAATCTATTGCGTGTGCATGGTCTTCGACATACAGCCAGTCGCGAATATTTTCGCCTTTCCCATATACTGGAAGTGGTTTGTTACATTTTATGTTGTTAATTATTAACGGTAAAAGTTTTTCGGGAAATTGATTTGGACCATAATTATTTGAGCAATTTGAAATAACAATTGGGAAACCATAAGTGTGATAATAAGCTCTAACTAAATGGTCGCTACTAGCTTTGGATGCAGAATAAGGGCTACGTGGACTATACGAAGTATTTTCGGTAAAATAACCTTCGGAACCAAGCGTACCATATACCTCATCGGTACTAATATGATAAAAACGATGTTCGTTATAATTTTCTTTCCATGCAGTTTTTGCAGCGTTTAAAAGTGTAATTGTGCCAATAATGTTTGTTCGTATAAATGACATTGGGTCTGAAATAGAACGGTCAACATGCGATTCGGCTGCAAGATGTATTATCCCATAAAAATCATATTTTCGAAAAAGTTCAGTAAGAAAATTTTTGTCGCAAATATCTCCTTTTACAAAAGTGTAATTTGATTTGGTCTCAATGTCAGCAATATTTTCGAGATTTCCGGCATAAGTAAGCAAATCGAGATTAACAATATTATATTGTGGATATTTATTTACGAGATTCCGTATAACATGAGAGCCAATAAAACCTGCTCCGCCTGTAATAAGTATATTTTTCATATTTAAAAAAGTTTAAAAAGTTCTTTGTTCTATGTTCAAAAATGTTCAAAAAGTTCAAAAAGTTCATTGTTCTACGTTCACTGCTTACTATTTACTGTTCATTGTTATTCATAGTCATACAGTTGTCATACATAGTCATACAGTTGTCATACATAGTCATACAATTGTTCACTGCCGACTGCTGACTGCTGACTGCCGACTGCTTACTGTTCACTGCCTACTGCTTACTTATTATTCTTCGTTTATTAAATTCCTCTATATTTTTTTTCCCAGTTCCAAGCCGAGAGCATTGTTTCTTCTAAACCAATTTCTGCTTTCCAACCTAATACTTTATTTGCTTTAGTTGCATCTGCCCATACTTGCTCAACATCACCAGAACGACGTTCAGTAAAAGCATAATTTAATTTTTTTTTTGAAACTTTTTCAAATGCCTTTATAACATCAAGCACAGAATATCCTTTTCCAGTTCCTAAATTAAAAACTTCGAAATTCTCTTTTGTTTTGTTTTCCAATAATCTATTTACTGCAACTACGTGAGCTTTAGCCAAATCAACTACGTTTATATAGTCTCTAATACACGTGCCATCTGAGGTATTGTAATCGTTACCATAAACTTTTAGTTGTTGGCGTATTCCAGCGGCAGTTTGTGTAACATAAGGCACTAAATTATTTGGAATTCCTAATGGCAACTCTCCAATAAGCGAAGATGGGTGCGAACCAATTGGATTAAAGTAACGTAAAGAAATTGCTTTTATAAAATCGTTAGCATTTATAGTATCCAAAATAATCTCTTCGGCAATTTGTTTTGTGTTTCCATAAGGCGATAATGGTGTTTTTTTCGGTGCTTCTTCGTTTACTGGAAGTCTATCTGGTTGACCATAAATAGTGCAAGATGACGAAAAAACCAAATAATTTAATTTTAACGAAATCATATTACTTAATAAGTTAATAAGCGAACCAAGATTATTTTGATAATATTTTAAAGGTTCGGCAACCGACTCATTAACAGATTTTAGTGCGGCAAAATGTATTACAGCATCAATATCGTGATGTTTGGTAAAATATTGTTCTACTGCAAGTTTATTAACTAAATCGAGTTTTGTAAAATGTGGTTTTTTTCCAGTAATTTTCTCAATACCTTCGAGTACAGATATATGTGAATTAGAGAGATTGTCAACAATAAACACTTCAAAATTTTGCTGAAGTAATTCAACAACAGTATGAGAACCAATATAACCAATTCCGCCAGTTACAAGAATTTTTTTTGACATTTGTTATAAGCTCCAATATTTAAAATTTTTAATTTTCCCTCTATAAATTCCTTTAACGTCAACTATTATAGCATCTTTTGTAATAATATTTTTGAAATAGGATTCTTTTAAATTTACATATTCTTTGTGTGATACAGCCACTATTACAGCATCATAGTCGTTACGAATCTTTGTAGTAAGCCCAAAACCATATTCGCGTTTAAGTTCTTCGCTATTTGCCTGTGGGTCAATAACATCTACTTTAACTCCATACGAGACTAATTCGGTTACAACATCGGCAACTCTCGAATTTCTTAAATCGCTAACATCTTCTTTAAATGTAATTCCCATTACCAGAACTTTAGCGTGAAGCACATTTTTTCCAACTGCAATAAGTTTTTTTACAGTTTGTTTTGCAATATAAAATCCCATTGAATCGTTAACAAATCTGCCTGCATTTATAACTTGCGAATGATAACGAAATTCCTGAGCTTTATATGTTAAGTAATATGGGTCAACTCCTATGCAATGTCCGCCAACTAAACCAGGATAAAATTTTAAGAAATTCCATTTTGTTCCGGCTGCTTCGAGCACCTCGAAAGTATTAATTCCCATTCGATTAAAAATTATTGATAATTCGTTCATTAATGCAATATTAACATCGCGTTGAGTATTTTCAATAATTTTTGCAGCTTCTGCAACTTTAATTGTTGATGCTCTGTGAACACCAGCTTTAACAACCAACTCATAAACTTTTGCAATATTTTCCAACGACTCTTTATCGCATCCCGAAACTATTTTTTTAATTGTTGTAAGTGAATGTTCCTTATCGCCTGGATTAATTCTTTCGGGCGAATATCCAACTTTAAAATCTTTAAGAAATTTAAGCCCTGATAGTTTTTCTAAAACAGGAATGCAATCTTCTTCGGTACAACCAGGGTACACGGTTGATTCATAAACAACATAATCGCCCTTTTTTAATATTTTACCAACAGAAGATGTTGCACCAATAACCGGAGTTAAATCGGGTAAATTATGACTATCAATAGGAGTTGGTACTGCAACAATATGAAAAGATGCATTCTTTAAATCGTCAGGATTGCTTGTAAATGTAATGTTGCAACCTTTAAAAGCCGAAGCTGATAATTCGTTACTTGGGTCAATTCCCTTTTTCATTTTTTCAACCCTATCCTGACGTATATCGAAACCAATTACCGAAACATGTTTTGCAAATTCGAGTGCAATTGGTAAACCAACATAACCCAATCCGATTACGGATAATTTCGTTTTTTTATCAACAAGTTTTTTATACATAACTAATTAAATTTCAAATAACAATGTTCAAATAACAAATAATTAACAATTAACCATAAACTAAAAACCCAAAACCAGAAACCATAATCCAAAAACTAAGAATGTTAAACTACAAACTTTTAACTTTTTTACAAAATGGATGATAATTACCAGTTAATCCAATAGGTTGTGCATTTCTGATATTATATGCTATATCTACAGATTTACGAGCATCTGTTAAACGGAATCCTTTACTGTTGAGAATTGACTGATAACTAAGAGTATGCAAATCAGTAAATCCACCACTAAATTCTATTTCCTTTCCTTCAACCAAAATTGAACGATAAGTGCGTTGATTTTTCTTTTTTATTTCAGTAGGAATATCATTGAAATCGATACTTAAAAACCATCGTACTCTTGCTTTTTCTAATTGCAGAAAACCTGCCACTTTGTTTTTAGCTGACAAGTGCAATTTGTTTTCTTTTACATCTCCAAAAATCCAGATAAGCATATCAAAAAAGTGTATTCCAATGTTTGTTGCTATTCCACCCGATTTATGAGCGTCGCCTTTCCACGAAAAATCATACCAGTTTCCACGACTTGTAATATACGATAAGTCAACATCGTAAATTTTATCTTTAGGCGATTCTTCAATTTGTTTTTTTAATGCAATAATTGATGGGTGAAGGCGTAACTGCAATATTGTATTTACCTTATGACCTGTTTCTTTTTCTATTTCGGCAAGTGCATCAATATTCCATGGGTTTAATACGAGAGGTTTTTCGCAAATAGCATCGGAGCCGCTTCGTAAAGCAAAACGGATATGCGAATCGTGCAAATAATTTGGCGAACAAATACTTACAAAATCTATTTTTGTGCCACATCTACGAAGTTTTTCGGTATGCCTGTCGAAACGTTCAAATTCAGAAAAAAAATCGGCTTCAGGAAAATAACTATCAAGAAAACCTACACTATCGAATTTATCTAAAGTTGCAACTAATTTATTTCCTGTTTCTTTTATTGCTTTTACATGTCGAATTGCGATATAACCGGCAACACCTATTAGTGAAAAGTTTTTTGATATATTGCTCATTGTTATTTGATTTTTGAAACTAAATTATTTTCGAGGCGATATTTTTCTTTGCTTTCGGGACAAACCGCAACACCATCGTCATTAAAATTTAAACGATGTCCAAATTCGCTCATCCAGCCACTTTGGCGAGCAGGATTCCCAACAACTAGTGCAAAAGGTTTCACATCTTTTGTAACAACAGCACCAGCACCTATAAAACAATATTCGCCAAGAGTAACACCACACACAATAGTTGAATTTGCACCGATACTTGCACCTTTTTTAACAAGGGTTCTTTTATATTCATCACGTCGAATAACTGCACTTCTTGGGTTTATTACATTTGTAAAAACCATTGAGGGTCCAAGAAAAACATCATCTTCGCAAATAACACCGGTATAAATACTTACATTGTTTTGAATTTTTACATTGTTTCCTAAAACAACTTCTGGCGAAACAACTACATTTTGGCCAATATTACATTTCTCGCCAATTTTACAATTAGACATTATATGACTAAAATGCCATATTTTTGTTCCATTTCCAATAATACATTCATTATCAATTACTGCCGTTTCGTGAGCAAAATATAATAAATTTTGTTTATCCATTTTTAATTAAATATTTTGTAAAGATACGATTGAAAATAGTTTTTGCAAAATGATAATTATTTGCAAATAATATTATGATACCAAGTTATACTTTGGAGTAGGATAAATTAGTGCTTATATAAAAGCTCCAAGTCCCAACCCTGAAACAAGTTCAGAGTCAAGAACCAAGATCTTTGCTACATTTTCTCTTGGAATCCGATAGCTATTGGATATTGGAGATAAATAAACAAGGGCTTGGATTTTTGGCTAAAGCCAATTCTCTTCTAATTCAACCCACGACCTTCCTTCGACTTCGCTCAGGATGACAGGTCGTGGCAATAAATGGTTGTGGCAATTAAAAATTTAATTGGAAAGATGTCTGTTATTCGTTTTAGTAAATATTGTCAATTTAGGGTGTACTATTCAACGGGGTGAATTATTCGTTATTTTTTTAAATATTTAGTGTCTGTCCATAATGTCCGATTTTTTCGTTATACTCGTTTTGAAAACAGTCATTTACTACAGTAAACTCCTTGGTTTTCAAAACTTCGCATGCCTCAAACTCGAACATTATGAATCAGACACTGACTTTATAAACAGACACTATTTAGAACTTCCTATAAAACTATTGTTGGTTACCAATATTAAAAAAATAAACGGGAAGAACTAAAAAGAACTTCCCGTTTAAAAAAATTAACTTTAATTATAAGTCCCGTTTACTTAAACAGTGTAACATGAACGTTTACATTTGTTACAGCATAAGCGCCTGAGCATATTTTAATAATAGCATCACCCTCGCCGGCTGCCATAAGCAAGCCATCTGAATCAACACTTACAACCATAATATTGTCGGAGCAAAATACTAAACCCGGATTTGCTACTGTTCCACCAACTGCGTCGAGGGCTGTAACGTTAAGTTGAACTTGCGTACCTAAAATCATGTTGATAGTATTTCCGTTTGAAACCTGAATGCTGCTAACATCTGCATTTCCGGCACCACAATTACAATCGTCGGCAACTGCAACCATAATAGTTCCTACACTTCCAACATAAGGATTGTTATGGTCATAAGCCATTACAAATGTGCTCATACCAGCAAAAGCATTCGATTTTAATGTTACTAACCCAGTTGCATTAACTGTAGCAATATCAAACATATCAAAACCATAAGTAGGTATTAACCAATCAAATGTAACTCCGGTGTAAGGGGTTGCACTTGTACGGGTTATGTGATAAGCTTCGGCGGTAAATTGTTTTGTTCCGCCAGCCGGGATAGATGTGTAAAATGGTGTAATCCAAACAAGTGTATCGGAGTTAACCATTATTTCTGCCTGACCAATTATCCCGTCGGCTTTTGCCTGAATGTAAGTTGTTCCTGTTTTAACTGGTGTTACAAGTCCTGCATTATTAACGGTAGCAATAGATTCGTCGAGAGAATTCCATGTAAAAGAAATTCCAACAGCTTCTGAGCCATCACCTTTATATGCTTTTGCTGTAAGTTGCTGGGTTTCATTTTTGAATAAATCTTTTGATGGAGGATTTACTTCGATACGAATAATTGGAATAGCAACTTCCGGAATTCCAACAACAAGAACAGGAACTGTTACAACAGGATTACCTTGAATGCTTGTAGCAGTTACAGTTATGTAACATTCTCCAACTTCAACAAAGGTTACTAAACCTGTAGGGGAAACAGTTGCAATAGCAGTATTACTTGAAGTATAAGTACAAGTAGGATTTGTTACACCGCTTGTTGAAAGATAAACAGATTCTAATTGTAAATTATCGCCTTTGTTCCATATTATTGCTGAAGGCGAAACTGTAAATGCAGATGGCACATAAATACCAAGTGGAACTGATGCATAATAAGTTACATTGTCTTTTGTAACTGAAGCTGTAATTTTTACTTCACCTAAAGCAACTCCAGAAACAACACCAGATGAATTAATTGTTGCTACCGAAGTAACAGATGATGTCCATGAAACTCCGGTTGCAGGGCTTGCAGTTCCATTTGCATCAACAAGTATGGCAGAATAAGTAATATGACCATCGGGCGACATTGTTTGTGCACCATTTTCGATAATCATTACATATTTCTTTGATGTGTCGGCAGGGTCTTCTTTTTTATCCTTTTTACATGAGTTAAAAATTACTACCGTGCTGGCAAATAAAATAATAGCTAAAAATTTGAAATTTGTGTTCATAAATATTTTTTTTTTAAAATTATTCGACAAAAGTAGCCCAGATTAAATGAGTAATTGCAATTTTATATCTATATTCCATCTCTACAAGTGCTAAAAAATAGACATAAAAATATCTACATCTATAATCTTAATATGCACATATTAAGACATATAGTTAAGCAATTACTATACGGGACTTCTAAAAATTGCTTTTTCTTTGTTGGACTTCAATTTTAAAATTACTCACATATTAATTGTTTTTTAAAAGTGTTCGTGAGATCGCTTCGCTAAGTTCTCATTTACAATAGTAAACTCCGGTTTTAAAATCTCGTCCGCCTCGAAAAATCTAATTTTTAGAATCCCTCTATACTAAATTGCATTTAAAAAATCTACAATATTTTCATCGTTTATAAGGTTTAATTTTTTTCTAAGTCTATAACGACTCATGTCAACGCTTGAAGGAGATATATTATAAATAGATGCTATATCCTTAGATGTTAGATTGATACGCAATAAAGCTGAAAGTTTTTTCTCGTTTTCGGTAATATTTGGGAATCTTTCGGTTAATTTTTTAAAAAAGGTTTGATTTGTTTTATCAACATTTAGTTGAAATTCAGTACGTACCTTATCAATTTTTACATTAGTTGAAATAAGTAGGGAAAGCTTGTTAACAATATCAGCTTTAGCAACCGATGAATCTTTTTGTAATATTTTTAGCTCGTTATTTAATAATTCTATAAAATCTATTTTTTGAACAATATATAAAGCCATGTTAACCAATTCTTTTTCTTTAAATTCGAGTTCTTGTTTAAGGTTTTGCTGCTCGAGTTTAGAAACAGCAAGTTTTTCTTCCATAATAGATTGCTGATATTCTGAACTTTGCTTGTTTCTAATTGTTTTATTTCGTTGCCAAAGAAATATAAGAATTCCGATAATTATTAATAATAATGCCAATCCTAAAAGTAAAAGTTGAGTTATTTTTGCAAATGCTTTTTCTTGTTCAAGTTTATTTATTTGTTGCTCTTTTTTTTCCGACCCGTAACGATTTTTCATTTCTTCAACTAATCTGTTATTTTGAAGTAAATCAAGCGAATCGTTAAAGTCGGAATATGCTTTGTAATAATCGTACCCTTTTTTAAAATTGTTCACTTTTATATATGCCTTGGCAAGTGCATATAAAGCAGTAACTTTTTCATCGGGAGCATTAATAGTGTTAGCCATAAGCAAACTTTTATTAAGACAATCAATTGCTTCGTCAAATTTTCCAATTTCCAACAATGCATCACTCATATTTTTCAAATATTTGCTAGTTGATAAGCGGTCAGAAGTTTTTTCGGATAATTGAAATGCTTTTCTAAAATATTCAAGTGCCGAAGTATAATCTTTTGCATCATATCTTAATGAGCCAATGTTATTTAACGAAATACCTACTCCCTTCAAGTCGTTCATTTGCTGCTTTATTTCGGCAGCCAGCATATAATATTTTAATGCAAGTCGTGAATTTTTTAAAGCTTGATATGTCATTCCTATATTGTTATAAGCATTAGCCAGATTAATGCTATCGCCCAAAGTTTTGGAAATTTCTTCAACTTCAAAAAACAATTTAAGGGCTTCATTGTTTTTACCCATATCCTGATATAAAACACTCAAATTATTGAGACAAAGACACTTGATATATTCGTCGCCAATTAATTCTGCTGTTTTTATTCCATCCAATAACACACTTACAGCTTTTGATCTTTCGCCAATGTCTTTATAAACATTACTAATATTTATTTGACTTTTTATAATTCCAACAGTATCGTTAATTGCCAAAAACGCTTCTTTGCACTTTGTGTAATACTTAATACTTTCGGAATAATTACTTAATCTTTCATTTGCGATACCAATACTACCAAGGCAAACAGGAATATAGTTTTTTTGTTCGTTTACTTGAGAATATTTTAATGTTGATAAAAAATATCTTTTTGCAATCACATAATTATTAGAATTCATATAAACCTGTCCCATGTAAAGCATTCCTTTTATATAGCCAGTTTTATAATTAAGCGATTGCGATAATGAAATGGCTTTATTGCCATAATTAATTGCTAATGCCGGATTTGAAACAGTATATTTTTTTTCAAGATTTAGAAATTCTATAACAGCATTTGTATCATTATTTGGTGATGTGTTGATTGTAGAATTACTTTCATTATTTTGGCATGAGCAAAATATAATTACTACAAAAAGTAAAAGCTTATATATTATACCATTGCTTATTATCATTTATGAGTCTAATATAAAAATGTAACAGGCAAAATTAAAGGTTTATTTTCACATTCCTAATTGTTAATAAAGTATGTTTTCAACACGTAAAATAACAATTATACTAAAAACGCAATAAAATACACATTTTTTTAAGGAAAATAAGGTATAAAGTACAGAAATATAGCATACAGCCCGCTTTATTCCCTTATACCATATACCTTTTTGGACGAAATGTACAAATATAACCCTTGCAAAGTATAATTGCAGCGATTATCAACATCATTGCAAGTTGCTTATAATCAGGCGTTATAATGTTTCATATAAAACATATCAATATGTTAATCAATATAATAATACTTGTTTTTGTTTTTATAAAATAAACGAGTCAAGTTTAAAAAGCAATCAAAGTCGTGAAATTCTGAAAATCAGTTTTACCCCAACCCTGAAGGGAGTCTGATTTTTAGCAATTTCCCTTTAGGGATTAAGGGTAAAAAATTGCTGCAAAATGAAAAATGACTTTTTAGAACTGACTCATAAACGCAAGAAAACATGTTTAAATTAAACATCCACCCAAAATTATTCAGTTTTGAAACTTATATATATTATTTGTTATTGCAATGTACAGAAAATGTAATTTTTACTCCTCATCTCTATTTTTAATAATCAAAAATATACCTTTTAAATCAATTAATTTTAACACAAAAGCAGTAAGTATTCCAACTATACCTATTAACACAAATCCATATACCCAATTACTAAAAGCAAACTTAACCAAAAACCCTAATCCTGTAATTGCTGAAATAAAAATTAACAACAAAAAAACAAATTTATAATTAATACTGAATTTGAATATTCGATTGGCTATAAGTATTTGAATTACTGCGGTTAGCGATTGTGTTATTAAACTCGACATTGCAGAGCCAAAGGCTTTAAATTGTGGAATTAAAATAAGATTTAATATAATATTTGTAAGCATTGCAAGTGCTGCCATTATGTTTAATTGTTTTAAGCTTCCATTAGCTGTTAATAATGTCCCATAAATATATGTTGTTGAAATTGCAATTAACCCTGGTATTATACATGAAAATATTTTAGCCGAATAATAAATATTGTTCCCATGGTACAATAAACGCATCACATCTTGTGAGTAAAAAATTGCAGCAATAACAAATATCACAACTGGAATAAGAATGAGCTTATATGATAATTGGACTAACTGTTTTACAGATTCTCTTTGTTTTAACATTTTAGAAAATATTGGCAATAGTAAACCTGCAAAAAGAAATGCTATCATCGAAGCTGCATCTAATATTCGATACGATTGAGCATAAATACCAGCTTCTTCGTTACCGTTTGGTAAAATTCGCTCAAGCATTACTGAATCAATCCTGTTATAAAAAGCCATAAGTAAAATAAGTAATGCGAATGGATAACTCTGTTTTAAAAATACAACAAAAAAGTGCCAATCGAAATGTAACTGCAAAAAACCTGCTTTTCGCAAAACAATAAAAAAAGTAATAAAGGCAGTTAATCCATAAGCAATAGTTTGTGAATAAATAAACCATTCGATTTTAAAAGGTGTTGAAGTTACATTTCCCCATAACAATGCGCTACAAATAATTATCATCAATAATCTGTCGAGTACCGACACCATGCTGTCGGTTTTAAATAAGTGTAATCCGCTTAAATTAGAACGTAAGTATAGAATAAAAGATAATAAAAACTGATTTGCAATTAAGAATAAAAGCATTTGCATTTGTCTGAAATCATACTTTATAATAAATGCTATTGACAGACAAACAACAGTATATAAAATAGCAAGTAAAAATTTTAATACAATTACATTAGATAAGTGCTTGCCTAACAACTGATTGTTTTGAGCAATATTTTTATTGTTATAATTAGTAATTCCAAAATCAAGTAAAATATTTAATATCAAACTAAAATTAAAAAGTGCAAAATAAAATCCATAGTCACCCGAACCAACTGTGTTTTGAACAGTTCGGTCTATTCCAAAAATCCAGAATGGCTTAACCAAAAGGTTAAGAAACAAAACAAGTCCAAGATTTGTTACAAATAATCGTTTCAAAATGTTGATTATTAATGGGCGACAAAAATAAAAAAATAAAACAGTATATATTATGATGTTAGACTATTTTTTTATAAAATAGGTTGTTTGCTTATATTATTTTTTATTTAACATTTATTATTTTAATTTTGACAAATTTTATTGACAGAAAATATAAGTGGAACAAAACAGTTTAAATTCTATAAAAATTTACGATTTCGTTTTACGTAATCTTAAACCATTAATATTTATTGCAATATTGGCTTTTACTGTGTCCCTTATTATTGCAATACTGCTACCATCAAAATATCGTGCAACTGTAATTTTGTTTCCGGCAACTTCCGAGTCGGTTTCTAAATCACTTATTTCAGAAAATCAAACTACAAAAGGATTACTTAACTTTGGTACAGCCGAAGAAGTTGAACAATTTTTACAAGTATTATATTCCGACGAAATACGAAAAAGATTAACAACAAAATACAATCTTTTTGAACATTATGATATTGACTCAACTCAAAAATACCCATTTACACGATTAAATAAAAAATATCAGGAAAATATCTCTTTTAGGCGAACAGAGTTTCTTTCGATAGAAATAGAAGTTTTTGACAAAGAACCAAAATTTGCATCGGATATGGCAAACGACATTGCCGATTTTGCCGATAGTACAATTAATAAAATGCAACGTGAACGCGCTAAACAAGCATTTGCATTGGTTAGTAACGAATACTTTAGAGCCATAGCAGATTTAAATTTTATTCAGGATTCGCTTGGCAAATTACGCGATTTGGGAGTTTTTAATTACGAGGCACAAAGCGAAGTTTATAGCGATGCTTATGCACAGGCAATAGCAAAAGGAAATAAAGAAGGAGTTCGCGAATTAGAAGAAAAGTTTAAAATACTTGCTAAATATGGTGGTGCTTACCAAAATTTTAACGAAATGGTTACTAACGAAACTAAACGTATTAGTCTTCTAAAGCAAAAATATACCGAAGCTAAAATTGATGCAGTGCAAAATATTCCTCACAAATTTGTTGTGAGCAAAGCCGAAGTTCCTGAAAAAGAATATTATCCGATTCGCTGGCTTGTTGTGTTATCGGGAGTTTTATCTGCACTTTTGTTTGGTATTATAATATTGGCTTTTGCAGAGTCATTAAAAAAAAAACGCTATTCGATAGTTACAGGAACTTAAAATTTGATTTCAAATTAAAAGATATAGAAAATAAAATAATATTATTTAATTACGATAATATGGAAACATTTTTCAGAAATAAAAAAATAATTAACTTATTAAATAAATGGAAAATTCATTTAATTATTATAACTATTGTAGCAATTGCAATTGGTGCTTTTATTTCCTCTCCAATTGTTATAACGCCAAAATTTAAATCGTTAGCAATTATCTATCCTGTTAATACTTATACTTATTCAAAAGAATCAACAACCGAACAAATGTTGCAAGTATTAAACTCTAACGACATTAATGAAAAAATGTTAAAAGCTTTCGATTTAGAAAAACATTATAAAATAGATACTTTGGAGTCACAACATTACACTTATTTTTTAGATGAATACAATAGTAACGTAAATATTAGTAAAACAGAATATGAATCTGTAGAGATTACGGTGTTAGACAAAAACCCAAAAATTGCCTGCCAAATGGTTGATAGTATTGTTAAATTTTACGATGATAAAATTGCTTCACTCCATAAAAGAAAACAAAAAGAAGTAATTGAAATTTCACGTGTTGAATATGAGAAGAAAAAAAAGGAGTTAGATAGTTTGGAAGGTATAGTTAAAAATTATCGTCAGAATTATGGGATAATGAATTATAACTCACAGGTGTTAGAAGCAACTAAGGGAGAATTTACAGGTAATGCTTCAGCTAAAAAACTTTTTAAAAATTTACAAGATTACGGTGTTGATTATCAGCGATTAGACTCTATGTTATATAATGTTAGAAAAGAAGTGATTTATGATAAATACATGCTTGAAGTGGCTTATAGAGAATACAATAAACATATTTCATATTCTCAGGTAATTTCAACCCCTTATCCTGCCGATAAAAAATCTTATCCTGCCAGATGGTTAGTAGTTGCTGTTACAGTAATTGCTTCATTAATTTTTTCTATAATTGTTGTTGCCGTAATTGAAAGTAAACAAAAAGCATAAATTGCATTGCCCGAACGTAAAAGCATATTATGGGTTTATGGTTTATCGGCAACTTTTATTGCTTTAAATGCTTATTTTGTTGCTACCGAACAATACCTGTTTTCTCTTGTACCCATTGCATTATTGGTTTTATTAATAGCAATTTTTGCATTAGATAAATTACTGTTAGGCATTGTTTTATTAACTCCGCTTTCCTTACCTCTTTACGAATTGGTTCATGGACTTGATTTTAATATGTTTTTACCAACCGAACCATTACTTTTTGGGTTATTAATTATTTTTATTTTAAAACTAATTATTGACAAGTCATTCGATAAAAAAAATCTATATCATCCTCTTTCAATAATAATTGCAATAAATTTATTGTGGATTTTAATAACAAGCCTTACCAGTACAATGCCTATTGTTTCTATAAAATTCTTTCTTTCAAGGTTATGGTTTGTAGTTGGATTTTACTTTTTTGCTATACAGTTATTTAAAAACAAGAAAAACATTGGAACTTATTTTTGGCTTTATACATTTTCGCTGTTAATTGTTGTTGTTTATGCACTTATAAGACAAGCTCATTATGGTTTTTTTGACCAGGAAGCTGCAAACTTTGCTGTTAGTCCGCTTTATAACGACCATACTGCTTATGGAGCAGCATTAACAATGATTATTCCAGTTATGATTGGACTTCTGTTTTTAAAACAGTATTCTTTCAAACAACGCATTGCGGCTTTTATTGTATTATCGGTACTTTTTGTTGCGTTAATTTTCTCATATACCCGCGCCGCTTGGCTTAGTTTATTTGCTGCAACAATAGTGTTTGTAGTTATTGTTTTGAAAATAAAGTTCAGAACATTTATCCTGTTATCTGTTGGAACTGTTGTGTTGCTTTTATTATTCTGGACTCAAATTTACATGAAACTCGAAAAAAACCGACAGGATACTTCATCAAATTTTAGCGAGCAGTTACAATCAATAACCAATGTTTCTACCGATGCATCAAACCTTGAGCGATTAAATCGTTGGGATTGTGCTATAAGAATGTTTAAAGAAAAACCCATTTTTGGTTGGGGACCGGGAACTTATATGTTTAAATATGCTCCGTTTCAATTATCTTACGAAAGAACCATTATTAGTACTAACTCCGGCGATTTGGGGAATGCCCACAGCGAATATTTAGGACCACTTTCTGAATCAGGAATATTAGGTACTTTAACTTTTTTAGCTGTTGTTATTGCTTCAATTTATTATGCAATGAGAGTGTATAGAAAAACTAAAGATAAAAATGTAAAAATAATTGTGCTATCTGTTACAATTGGACTAATAACATATTACACACATGGCATTTTAAATAATTTTCTTGATACCGATAAACTTTCTGCTTTGTTCTGGGGATATACTGCAATTATTGTAGCACTCGATATTGCCGAAAACGAAAAGAAAAATGAGCTAATGCCAAAACAGGAAATAACTAAATGACAGTCGAAGAATTTTTTAATTTACTTATAGAAGAATTAAAAATTAATGAAAATTTAAAAGGTTATTACCGATTCCTTAATAATCCTAAACTTTACAATTTTCGGAAAGCATATTTTTGCCAACGGTTGCAATATGTTATTGATAATTTACCAGAAAACAAAAACATAAATATTTTTGATATTGGCTGCGGTTATGGAACTACTGCAATATTTTTAGCAATAAATGGTTACAAAGTTAGTGGCAGCACTTTAGAATATTATTTTGAGCAAATTAATAATCGTTTAAAATATTGGTCGGCTTATGGTAGTATTTCAAATGTTGAGTTACATTACGAAAATTTATTTGATAACCCGTTACCACAAAACACATTCGACGTTATTATAACAATGGATACTCTTCATCACCTCGAACCAATAGACCAAGCATTAAACATTATACACAACAGTTTAAAAACTAACGGAAAATTAATTGCCTGCGAAGAAAATGGCAACAATATTGTTAATTCTGCACGGCTGTTTGTTAAACGTGGTAATAATAGAGTAATAGAGTTTTATGATGAAAAATTGGGCAAAAACATTAAAATGGGAAACGAAAATATAAGAAACTTTAAAAAATGGAATAATGTATTGCAAAAAACAGGTCTTAAAATTAATACTTCTTCTGTTAACTACATTAGGTTTTACCTGCCTTTTAAATACAAGCAATTTTCAATAAATGAAGTTATAACAAAGGAACAAAACATTTCGAAATCGAACAATTTTTTAAAAGAATATTTTTTTCATGGATTAAATTTTACTGCTTCAAAATAAATGAAAGAAGCTTTAACATCACCCGTTTTAAGTATAACAGTTGTAAATGTTATAATTACGGCTTTGTTTAATCTTTAAATTTATAGGATGTGCTCCGAATAGTATATAGGTAGTATCTGTCCATAATATCAGCATTTTTAATTTATAGGGTATAGTGGTATAAGGAAACAGGGAATGACGGCTAGTTGCTTATACCATATACCTTTATGCCTTATCTTTATAAGTTCAGAATTAAAAATATAACATAAATTTGCATTTTTCTCTACTTTATAGACAATCACTAGGTAGATGTCAAAAACAGGTATGTTCTATCCAAGTCTTACAACACATTTTTCAATTAACTAACACATTATTAAACAAATATGAGGACATAAAAAAAGGAAACCCGACAATATTGACGAATTTCCTTATTCAGTAGCGGGGACAGGGTTCGAACCTATGACCTCCGGGTTATGAGCCCGACGAGCTACCACTGCTCTACCCCGCAATGTGGGTGCAAAGATAGTATAATAATTTACAATAGAAAAATTATAAAATTATTTATTTTTTATTTTATTAAACAATTCCCAAACAACTATTCCGGCCGTTACCGAAACGTTAAAAGAATGTTTAGTTCCAAACTGCGGAATTTCTAAGCAAAAATCAGAAATATCTATAACAGATTGCTCAACTCCGTTAATCTCGTTTCCAAAAATAATAGCGTATTTCTTGTTTTTTTCTGGAATAAAATCAAGCAAATTTGTGCTATTTGTTACTTGTTCTATCGAGGCTATTATAAAACCGTCAGCTTTAAGAGATTTAATAATTTCTGCGGTGTTTTTAATATATTCCCAACAAACCGATTCGGTTGCACCTAAAGCAGTTTTTTGAATTTCGCGACTTGGTGGGAAAGCTGTTATTCCGCATAAATATATTTTTTCAATTCTAAACGCATCGGCAGTTCTAAAAATTGATCCAATATTATGTTGACTTCTTACATTGTTGAGAATAATAACAATTGGGTTTTTCTCAGATTTTTTAAAATCGTTAACCGAAATTCTATTTAGCTCATTTAAAGAAAGTTTTTTCATTTTTTAAAAAATATTTACAAAGTAATGCAACATTTATTTAAAAAAAATTAATTTTGCTTCAAATAATTTTAATATGAATTTACACGAATATCAAGGAAAAAGCATTTTAAAAAAATTCGGAGTTTCAGTTCCCGAAGGTGGAGTTGCCATAAACAGCGACCAGGCAATAGAAATTGCAAAATCTATAAAAGAAAAAACTGGTACCGAATCATGGGCTGTTAAAGCACAGATACATGCAGGCGGCAGAGGAAAAGGTGGTGGAGTAAAAATTGCAAAAAATTTAGAGCAGGTTAAAGAGTTCGCTAATGCAATATTAGGAATGACTTTGGTTACTCACCAAACTGGTCCTGCTGGAAAAGTTGTTCACAAAATTTTAATTGAACAGGGAATATATTATCCCGGCGAAAGTCCAGTTAAAGAATTTTATATGAGTGTGTTATTAAACCGTGTAACATGCCGTAACATTATTATGTATTCGACCGAAGGCGGAATGAATATCGAAGAAGTTGCAGCAAAAACACCTCATCTTATTTTTAAAGAAGAAATAGATTCACTTACAGGTGTTGCCGATTTTCAGGCACGAAAAATTGCTTTTAATCTCGGTTTATCGGGTAAAGCGTTTAAAGAAATGTTGAAATTCGTTCCTGCATTATATACAGCTTTTGTAAATGCCGACGCCTCGCTATTTGAAATAAATCCTGTATTTAAAACTTCCGATGACCGCATTTTTGCTGCCGACGCAAAAGTTGTTATTGACGATAGTGCGTTATTTCGTCATCCCGATTTTAATGAAATGCGCGATTTAACCGAAGAAAATCCTGTAGAAATTGAAGCAGGAAAATATGATTTGAATTTTGTGAAACTCGAAGGTAATGTTGGTTGTATGGTTAACGGTGCCGGTTTGGCAATGGCAACAATGGATATTATTAAACTTTCGGGTGGCGACCCTGCAAACTTCCTCGATGTAGGCGGTGGTGCAAATGCAGAAACTGTTGAAGCCGGGTTTAGAATTATTTTAAAAGACACAGCCGTAAAAGCTATTCTTATTAATATTTTTGGTGGAATTGTTAGATGCGACCGCGTAGCAAAAGGTGTTGTAGAAGCTTACAAATCAATTGGAAATATTCCTGTTCCTGTTATTGTTCGTTTACAGGGCACCAATGCTGTTGAAGCTAAACAAATGATTGACGAATCGGGACTTAAAGTTTATTCTGCAATAACTTTACAAGAAGCTGCCGAAAAACTTAAAGAATTAGTATAAAACATTGGGTTTTTGGTTTATAGTTTCGGATTTCAAGTTTCGGATTTCGGGTTTTTTAACAACCTCCAACTATACAGCAAACGGGATAAATTTCCGCATTTTATTTCGCACAAGCGGGACAAAAAAGGTATAGAGGTATAAGATATAAAGGCATAAGGAAGAGCGGGTTATACCCTATACCTTTATACCCTTAAACTCAAATGTAATAATTTAAACCGTTCAAAGTATAATATGGTTGGCATACGAATTGCTTTTTCAACACTCATGCAAAAGAAATTTACTTTAATATTTTTCTTCTTAATATCTGATTTGTTATATGCCCAAGAACAAGTGCAACAACCTGTTAATGGTTTTTTAGTTTACACAAAAGTTATTAATGGCGATACTTTACCTTTTATTAATTTACGTGAAATAATTGTACTCCCTCCACACGAATTTCATTCAAAACGCGATCTTCAAAAATATGCAAAGCTTGTAAAAAACGTTAAAAAAGTTTTACCTTATGCTAAAATTGTTCGGACTAAACTTTTAATTATTCAAAATGAGTTAGAAAAACTTCCAACCGAAAGTTTAAAAAGGGAGTATATTAGACGAGCCGAAAAAATTCTTAAAGATGATTTTCAAGACGAGATTACAAATCTTACTATGACGCAAGGAAGAATTCTAATAAAACTTATTGACCGTGAAACAGGAAATACTTCTTATGCTCTTATTAAAGAATTAAAAGGAGCGTTTAATGCTTTTTTATATCAATCAATTGCCCGGTTATTTGGTGAAAATTTAAAAGACGAATACGACCCCAAAGGCGACGATAAACTTGTAGAGGAAATTGTTATTAGAATTGAAAATGGTGAATATTAAAAAAAATCGCCACAGATTACATAAATTTTATAGATTAAAGCAGTATTCTAAAGTGTGTGAACTTAAAAAAAGTTTTTAGTTTAGAGTTTTTAGTTTATTGTCATACAGTTGTCATACATAGTCATACAGTTGTTTAACGCTAACTGCCTACTGCTGACAGTGGACTGCCTACTGTTTACTGTTTTTTCTCAATCTTGTCTTCCCAATCTTATCAATCTTGTTTTATCAATCCTTTCAATCTTGTCTTCCCAATCTTATCAATCTTGTTTTACCAATCCTTTCAATCTTGTCTTCCCAATCTTATCAATCTTGTTTTACCAATCCTTTCAATCTTGTCTTCCCAAACTTATCAATCTTGTTTTATCAACCCTTTCAATCTTGTCTTCCCAATCTTATCAATCTTGTTTTATCAATCCTTTCAATCTTGTCTTCCCAAACTTATCAATCTTGTTTTATCAATCCTTTCAATCTTGTCTTCCCAAACTTATCAATCTTGTTTTATCAATCTTTCTCAATAACTCATGTTACGCAAGTAAAAAATTTGTCTCGCAAAGCCGTTTACCCCGTTAGATAATTGCTCTTTATATAGTTCGCTCTTTTTTTTAACTATTTAACGGGGCAGGGTTCGCAAAGTTAAAAAAAAATAATTTACCCCATTAGATAAAAACTTATGGAGAGGATTATTTTTATTTATAAGCAAATATCTAACGAGGTGAATTATTTTTTCTTGGCGTACTTAGCGCCGGAGTTTATGCTGACGAAGGAAGTACGAGAAATAATCATTGTGAGAAACTCTTTTACGTAACATCAGATAGTAATTATCTAACGGGGTAAATAATTTATATTTACTTTTGTTGCTGAGTAATTACTATAATTTTAAAAGATGTTTTTTATTCTTTCAAAAATATTGCAATTTGTTATTTCGCCAATTGTTTGGTTGTTTTGTCTTTTAATATGGTCGTTATTAACAAAAAAACCTAAGCGTCGCCGAAATTTACTTTTAACTTCAGTTTTACTATTATACTTGTTTTCAAATGCTTTTATTTTAGATGAGGTAATGAGAGTTTGGGAAATGCCACAATCAAAAATCGAAAATAATAACAAAGTTTACGATTATGCAATTGTTTTAGGTGGTTTAACTACTTATTACGATAAAAAAATTGACCAAATCGGTTTTAATCGCAGTGTTGATAGGTTAATGCAAGCTTTTAAATTGTATAAAACCGGAAAAGTTAAAAAAATTATTTTTACAGGTGGTGATGGTAGCATACTAAAAGAAATTGGTAGCGAAGGCGAATTATTGCAAAAGTATATTAATAAAACAGGAATAATTTTATCCAACGATTTTATTGTCGAAAATAATTCGCGAAACACTCACGAAAATGCTCAATTTGTTGCAAAATTATTTATATCGGATAGTTTAAAGGGCAATGTAATTATTATAACTTCAGCATTTCATATTAGGCGAGCTTTAGGATGCTTTAAAAAAGAAGGAATGGCAGTTGATTATTATGTTGCCGACCGCTATTCGGGTAAACGAAAGTATGTTCCCGATCATTTACTACTTCCACAAACCGATACATTTAATGAATGGAATATGCTATTACATGAGATGACAGGCTATGTGGTTTATAAAGCCCTGGGATACAGCGAGTAAAACAAAATCTCAAAAAATTATTTGAAAACGAATTTATTTTTCTTTCAAACATTTTTTTATAAAACAATCAAGCGCAGCAGTAATGGAAGGTGATTCGGGCGTAGGTGCCTGCACATCAATTTTTAAACCTGCATCTAATGCTGCTTTTGCAGTTGTTGGTCCGAATGTGGCTATGCAAAGCTCTTTTTGTTTAAAATCAGGAAAATTTTCGAATAACGATTTTATTCCTAAAGGACTGAAAAACACCACTATATCATACTCGCTTAAATTTACATTTTTCATGTCGCTGCTTACAGTTCTGTAAAAACAACCAATAGAATGTTTAATTTCCTGTTTACTAAGAATATGGGAAATATCTGAATTATAATTTTCGGTTAAAGGAATAAGATAATTATCTTCTTTGTGTTTTAAGATGTACTCCATTAAATCATTAATATTGCTGTTGCCATAAAATATTTTACGCTTACGGTAAACAACATATTTTTGCAAATAAAATGCTATTGATTCGGTTACACAAAAATACTTTATTGTATCGGGAATTGTAAATCTCATTTCTTCGTTAATTCTGAAAAAATGGTCAACTGCAATTCGGCTTGTAAAAATTAATGCAGTAAATTCAGGAATATTTATTTTTTGTTGCCTAAATTCTCTAACCGAAATTCCTTCAACATGAATAAATGGTTTAAAGTCAATCTTTAGATTGAATTTATTACACAAATCGAAATATGGCGATTTTTCGGTTTGCGGTTCAGGTTGAGAAATTAAAATCTTTCGTATTTTCAAAGCGATGCGATTTTAACGTACATTATACTGATATTTATACATTACCAAATTTTTTTATATAATAATATACATATATTAGTGGTAAAATTTCCAGCGTGCAAAAATACAAAAAAGAATAAAACAAAGAAAGTTTATTTTGAAAACTTAAAATAAATCCCCTGAATATTCTTAAAATAAACGAAATAGCAAACATTAAAAATCCGATGTATATAAGGATTTGAGCTATGTAATTTGTTACATAAGGAATTGCAAAAACAATTGGTAATATTATTATTCCTGCTGAACGTAAAAAAATATTACAATTACTTCTAAAATCAGCAATATATTTCTCCGTATTAAATAAAACACCTGATAACCAATATAATATATTCTTTGTTATAAAAAATACTGCAAAACCTATCAAGCAAATCAAAAATAATTTAAACCCCGAAAAATTTATTAAATTAATGTTATAAAAATTAATAATTTCAAAAATAAAAATTGCCGATGTGAAAATATATATTACAGTTAAAAATACTGATGCTTTTTGAAGTAAATTACTTTTTTCGGCAATAAGTTTACGGGCTGATTGTTGATTTATTGTTGATGCAAATGTCTGATTTATAGCTTTGTTATACGATATTTTTACCCACGTTAGGACAATTATCAATAAAATTAGTGTTATTAATAACCAATCGTAATTTCCTTTAAAGTAATTTTTAGAAGTATTAAAGTCGCTTTTTGGTGTTAAAGTTTTTACCGATTTATAATTTCCTCTGTTTAATTCAACATTTATTATTGGTTGGCAATGATTTATGTTAAATTGCATAATACTTTGTGAAATGCTGTTATTTGGAGAAGTTGCAATAATCGCAGGGTCAATTACCGAACGTGTTGTTGAATCGTGTTTAGTAATAATTGACTCACTTTTAAAAAAATGATTGTTTTGTAAAAAAAAATTATTATTAATAGACATCTTTCCAAATTTTTAATTGCCATGACCATTTATTGCCACGACCTGTCATCCTGAGCGAAGTCGAAGAGAGGTCGTGGGTTGAATTGTGATGAGGAGAAACGGCTTTAGCCAAAATATTTTTACAAAATCGGTGTAATTTCAAAATCTCATTATATTCCTGCATAAATATTTTCTTTGATGTATAGCATAATATTGTTTTGGCTAAAGCCATATTATTTATTTTAATATTCCACGACCTAAAGGTCGTGGCAATATATAGATTATTTTTAACCTAAAGGTCGTGGCAATAAACATATTAATTTTGCAACAATTTATTTGGAAAGATGTCTAATATATAAATTTAATATTTCCACCATGTTTAAATATTCTGCAAATTTCGGAATTTTTATTGTATATTTTTTATTTTATACTTTGCACGGGGTTCACCACGTTGGATAATCTGTTGGATAACGATATATGAACTTATAAAATATATCCCACGTGGTAAATTATTACATTTGGGTTTCAGATAAAGGGTAAAAAGGCAAAGGGTACAACCTGCAGAATCCAAGCCCCAAATTCCAAGCTCCAAATCTCAAGCCCAAAATTTGGTATTTGAGATTTTGGGCAACTTCTTCCATCTCCTTGGTTCGTGTCCTCACGAAACAAGAGGTTTTTTGATTTGTGGTAGGCAACCTCACCTAAATCCTCTCCAAAGGAGAGGACTTTAAAAGAGTGGGGTGTTTTGATAATTGTTATTTGTTCGATATTCAATATTCGTTATTTTTTTAGACACTGATTTGTTATTAGTTGAAAAGTTTAAAGTTTGAAGTTTTTGGATGTTGCGAGAAGATTGGTTCGTGAGGACACGAACCAAGGAATAAGAGTGGGGTGTTTTGATAATTGTTATTTGTTCGATATTCAATATTCGTTATTTTTTTTAGACACTGATTTACAAAATATTAAATAGGGTACAACCTGCAGAACCCAAGTTCCAAATACCAAGTTCCAAATACCAAACTCCAAATATCAAGCCCCAAGCCCCAAACTTGGTATTTGGTATTTGAGATTTTGGGCTATACCTTATACCTCTATACCTTAGTTTATATACATGAAATGCTATAATTGAGCCCTTTAGCAGTATAATATAAGGTAGTATTGAATTATTGGAATTACCAAATAATCTGCAACATGCAACATTTTTTGTTATTTAATTTCTTAATTCAAAAAAAACATGTAAGTTTGCCTAATAAATAATGCAAATGAAGTAGCAAGAAAATAATTATTTTATCAATAAAAATGAATATTATAGCGTATTTCAGTTGCAAAAATTAATAAAATTTAAAAAATAAACATAATGAAAAAAAATTACCTTTCTATTTTATTTGTATTAACATTCTCACAAATTTTTTCCCAAAATAACAGATGGGATAGTATATTTACCATTAACAACTCTGCTGATGATACCATATTTGCAACATCAGCAAACGGAAACAATATTTTTATTGGTGGCTCTTTCGATACTGTTGCAAATATTGCTGCAAGTAATGTTGCATATTATAACGGAACAGCTTGGGATTCAATGGGAACGGGTGTAAACGGCAATGTTTATACTATTGTAGCAAATGGTTCATCAGCAATTGTTGGCGGCAATTTTACTTTAGCAGGCGGCTTAACCGCAACAAACTTAGCTACCTGGAACGGGACTGTTTGGAGTGTTATTGGTACAGGTTGCAACGGAACAATCAGAGCATTAGAATCGCACAATCAATATTTATATGTTGGTGGCGACTTTACAACAATTGGTGGAATTTCTGCTAATCATATTGCTCGATATGATGGAACTATTTGGGAAGCTTTAGGAAGTGGAACAGATAGTTCGGTATTTGCAATTAATTATGGAAATACATTAACAGTTGGAGGTAACTTTACTAATGCCGGTGGCGTATTGTGTAATAATATTGCTAATTGGGATGGTTCTAACTGGTCGGCTTTGGCTGATGGTTTCGATGGTCCTGTTTATTCTATTGATGGCATTTCGGGACTTGGCGCACCAATAATAGCTGCAGGAAATTTTGTAAATTCCGGCTCTACATTAGTTAGATACATTTCGCTATGGAATGGCTCATCATGGACTACTACTTTAGGTGGAACTAATGGCATTGTTTATAGCATTAAACTTGTTGGAACATCAATTTTTGCCACAGGAAATTTTACTACTGCAGGTTCTCAAAATGTTAATAATATTGCCCAATGGGATGGCTCTAACTGGTTAACTCTTGGCGATGGGCTTAACAATACAGGATATTGCATTAATAACAATTATTACGATATAATTTGTGGCGGAATTTTTACAACTGCAGGATTAAATCAAAGTTATTATTTTGGGAGATATTACTCGCCACCTGTTATTAGCCAACAATCAACCAGTATGTTTAAATGCGAGGGTGAAAACGTATCAATTTTTGTGAGTTCTTATAGCGAATTGCCCCTTACTTTTCAATGGGAAAAAGACGGAACACCTATTGGTACAAATAATGATAGCATATTAATAAATTCAGTAACAACAGCAGATTCAGGCGTTTATATTTGTACAGTTACAAATTCGATTGGAAGTACAGTTAGTTTACCAATTACACTTACTGTTAATCAACCTCCACTGTATTCTGTAGTACCAAGTTCAATATTTTGTGCAGGAATTAATGATAGTATTACAGCAACATTATCAGGAAGTTTGCCAATTTCATATCAATGGTATAAAAATGCAATTTTAATTCCCGGAGAAACAAATGAAAATTTGAATTTTCTTCCTGCGGCACTTTCCGATAGCGGAAACTATTATTGTATAGCACAAAATATGTGTGGAGCAGATACTACAAATATTATAAAAGTATCAGTTTTTTCGTTGCCAAATGTTACATTTTCGGGATTGCAAAATGTGTATTGCGAAAACGCCATTTCTGATACATTAATTGGTATCCCTTCGGGTGGTATTTTTACAGGAAATGGCATTACAGATTCAATTTTTACACCAGACGGATTTTCCAACGAGCAAATAATTACATATACATATACCGATATTAATGGTTGTCCTAATTCTTTTAATGATACAACATTTATTAATTCTTTGCCTTATGTTTCGTTTACTGGTATAAATCCGAATTACTGCTTTAACGCACCAAATGATACTTTATCTGTAAATATTTTAGGTGGAGTTTTTAGCGGTGCTGGATTAACCGACAGTATATTCTCTCCATCGGTTGCGGGAGCCGGTAACCATTTTGTTTATTACGCTTATACCGACTTAAATGGTTGTGTAAATACAGTGAGTCAAACAACATTTATTTACAGTCCAACAATATTCACATATTTTGCTTTAGATACAACTTTTTGTGATGGCGATGCTGATTATACTTTTAGCCCTTATCCTAGTGGTGGTGTGTTTTCGGGTACAATAATTGCCGACAGCACTTTTTCGCCACAAATTGCAGGTTTAGGTATTCATAATGTTTTTTATACTTATTCCGATACTTATGGATGTTTAAATATTGATACAATAACTATGTCGGTTCATGCAATTCCTGTTGTACAAATTACTAATTTGAATACATTTTATTGTCAAAACGAAACTTCGGTAACACTTACTGGTAATCCATCGGGAGGAACTTTTACAGGAAACGGGATATTCAATAACATTTTAAACCCTTCATTACTTGCTATTGATACCTTTGATGTTTATTACGATTATACCGATGTGTATGGTTGTTATAGCTCTGATACTGCATCATACTCAACATTGGCTGTTGCGGATGTTTATTTTACCGGGCTTTCAAACTTTTATTGTCCTT
>Ga0154308_1159_pt1 | contig 29398 bp, 24 predicted proteins | sample RifGroA2_FD_105602 | JGI IMG/M metagenome (GOLD analysis project Ga0154308, IMG submission 105602) | Bacteroidetes bacterium GWA2_32_17
TTAAAACTTCTTTATATGGTTTTCTGATAATAATTTTTAAAATAACTTTTGTTTCGCGAAGTTCTTTTCTACAGATTCCCATTTTATGAATAAAGCCCTTTCTGGATTCTGTCTCTTGCGCTTCGCCATAATTCAAAGCAAGAGAACATCCGCTTCTGATCATTTGCCCACCAATATGATTAGCAGCTTTTGAGTTCGGCAGGGTTTCTACAATCTCTGCTATCATAACTGCAAAATCAATTAAACGATCTTCAATATCAAACTTTCTTTCTTCTTTTATCATTTTTACTTTTTTTATTTGCTCATTGTAAATTGAACATTTGGCATGGTTCGTTTTTTAATCTTAATCTTCTTTCATTGGCTGCTGAGCAGTCACGATTTTTTTCATTGCGTGCTTACAGCAGATTTATTATTCGAGAGATGTAAACTTCTCATTATTCATCATTTTTATCTGATAAATACTGAAGCTTCGGTACGAGATTTTTTCTTTGCGTACCTTGCGACTTTGCGTGACAACTTTTATGGCTGCTGAATAGTTACAAATCTTTTTCTTTGCAAGTTTGTTAGAGTCTTGTCTGCAATCGAATATTGTTGCAATGAACACAATTTGTCCTTCAATTACATATACTATTTTGTAATTTCCTTCGATTAAATATTAATATTCATCAAAAGTTTACCAGCAAAAAGAGCTTTATTATATGTCAAAAATGATAGATATATTTTCTTTCACTTTCTCGCTAAGGTCATTAGGAAGCTCACCGACTTTTTTAATAAGTCTGCGGTTGTCTATTGCCCGAATTTGGTCAATCATTATGTCGCAATCTTCTTTAACTCTTGCTTGTCCTTTTTTTAAATGAACTCGTAATACTTCGCTTTTGGGTTGAACGTTTGTTGTTATTGGGCAAATCAAAGTCGAAGGATGAGTTTTATTTAATAAATCTGTTTGGACAATTAGTATAGGTCTAATTTTTCCAGTTTCGGTTCCTTGTCTTGGGTCAAGATTTGCAACCCAAATTTCAAATTGTTTAATTGTCATACTCGTCAAAACTTTCAAATTCGGCAAGAAATTTCATTGATTCTTCCTGAACAAGTTTTGATTCAAATTCAAGCTTTTTTGATAAAATTCTTTTTTTCTGAAGTCGGTTGTAAAAAAGCAAAGCTTCGTTTATATAACGATTACGAGGTTTTTTAAGTCTATGAACAACTATTTCAGTTTCATTGAAAATTGTGTCGTCTAATTTTAAAGAAAGTGTTTTCATTTATTATAAAAATTTGGTATTCCACAAAGGTATATACTATTTGTAAATATTCCAAATGTTTTTCAATATTTTTTTACACATTAATGGTAACGAGTTGAACTACGAAACAACGAGCAATTGTTTGAAATTCGTATCAAACAGCTATAATGTTTATCATATTGTTTCGCCAGCCCACTTGGTTTGTAGGTGGTGTTATCAATTATATCGTTTTGTTGTTTAATGTTCCGAAGTTTCAAATTTGCAGCAATATCATTCAATTGCTTTCAATATTTCAACAACTTTATTTTTCAAATCGGGTAAATCATTTTTGATTATTTCCCAAATCAAGGTAGAATCAACACCAAAATATTCGTGTACGAAAATATTTCGCATACCAACTATTTGAGTCCATTCAATTTGCGAAAACTTTGATTTTGTTTCATCGGAAATATGATTACTTGCCTCTCCAATAATTTCCATTTGTTTAATACTTGCAAATCTCATCATTGAATTTTCCATAAAATCAGGAAAGTCAGTATTCTGCAAATATTTTTCTATTTCAATAATTGCTTCAAGTATATGTTGTAGTCTGACTTTGTCGCCTAATTTACCTCGCATATATTAGTTGTTTTTCTTTATCAACCAATGTTTTTATATATTTAGATAAACCATTTGATGACACTAAATCCACTTTATTATTTAAAAGTTTTTCGAGGTCAACCTTCATTTGAATAAATAGTAATCCTATTTTTTGTGAATAATCCAAATCTACAAGAATATCAATATCACTAAGGTTATCAGCTTCGTTTCGCACATACGAACCAAAAAGATATGCTTTTAACACTGGTCGTGTTTTAAAGTATTGATTAATAGTTTCTATTTTATTGCTATCTAAATTCATAAAGCAAATATACAAAATTAAATAAAGAATAGTTATCAGGAATAAATATTTTAATTAATACCGATACGGTATCTTTATCTGTTACAACCATAATTAGAAGCATTGAGCAAGTTCGTCTCAGTTAAACCGCTATAAAGTTTATTTATTATTATAATTGTCAAATCCGATATCGAATGCACATTAAGCTCGTTGTTTTTTGTAGATTGTGTTAGGCAATTGCGTTTTAAATCTTTTTCTTTGCAAGTTTGTTAGGGTCTTGTCTGCAATCGAATATTGTTGCAATGAACACAATTTGTCCTTCAATTACATATACTATTTTGTAATTTCCTTCGACTAAATATCTGATTTCTTCTTTCTTATGTTTTAAAAGGGTTTCAGTTTGTCCGATTCGTGGGTTTTTGGAAAGCAACAGAGATTTGTCAACAATATAAGTTACTATTTTATTAGCAACTTTTAAACTAGCTTTTGCCAAATAATAATCATGTATGTCTTGAAGATCTGAGATAGCTGAGTCAGACCACAACACCGTTATTTCCATGTAGAAATTTCTTTTTTTAACTCCTTTGCGGTTGTAACTCTATTGTTTTTATAATCATCAATAGCATTGTCAATTCGTTGTTCATATTGAGCAAGAGTCATGGGATAAATCTCTTTTTCTACAATCTTCTTTCTTTCCTGCAGAAGCATTTTTTCAAATTTTTCTATAATGCTATCATTAGCATGCCGAAGGAACTCTTGTATGAAATTTAGTTTTCGTGTCTGTAAATCCATATAAATTGATTTTTTATGTAAAAGTACAAAATTTTGGTAAAAGCGCAAAATAAAATAGCTATTCAGTCATCACACATTCTGACTAACAGGTAAAACTTGGAATGGATGGGCTTTTAATCGTAGAAAGTATCAAATCGCTAAGATGCCTGAATTTTGTTATTCGTGTCAAGTTGCCCATAACAGCCTGCTAAATTTTAACCGTGTGTTACCAACTGTCCTTTTTTTGTCATTGTGGTCAAGTACCTTAGCTGTTTCAAATTGTAAGTCATTTGTCAAGTTGTATGTTATTTGTTAGGTTGTGCGTTTGCAAAGTTTTATTTTTAAGAACGTAGGATTTTTTGTTTTTTATTTGGGCTGGCAGAAGCATACTCTTTTGCAAGCTTTGGTAATAGGAGTGGCTCGTGTGGGCTTGCAAATGTGTATGCTTGTGGGTTGAAAAGTTTCATGTCAAAAACATTCAATAGATTCAAAAACACCATATTTTTCAGCCTTTTCTAATTTATCAAACTTTATTTTCAACTTAGATAATTTAGATTTAGAATCAGAAATTTGTTCTCTTGAAATTGTATAATGTTTCAATAAATTAATAATTTTTATATTTTTAGTTAGCTTGTCAATTCTCTTGAAATCATTCTTTTCAATTATTCCTTTGGCTAATTTCATTTCTTTTTCAGTCAATGATTTGAAACTATTCCACCAATCTTGAGCAAGACCTTCTTTTTCAAAAAAGAATCTGAAAAGTAAATACGTCTCAGGCATATACAAGAGTTTGTGAAATTCTTCATCATTATGTCCAAATGCTTTATAAAAAAAACTTTTACCTGTACCGATTTTTCCTTTTGTAGCATTTAATATTACTTGAACTGCTCTTATAAATTTCCTATTCCAATGTTCGCCTAAAAAGTCTCTATTCAAATGATAATCCCCGAAAATTGGATGAAATTTCATCGGGAAAGAATAAATATTAATTTTATATTCATCGCTTAATTCAACATTTATTCTTAACCGCTGATAAAGTTCTACTGGTTTATCCTCGAAATTATAAAGTAAGTAATTTGAGAAATGTTTTATTCCATATTTTTTAGCTCGAAAAATTGCACTTAAATATTCTTCTTCATATTTCATACTGTCAAAAGCTATTCTAAGCGGCCTAATAGGTATTTGACTTAATAGTCTTGCCTTTTCCTCTGTTAGTAAGCGTGCATCAACTCCCTGATTAAAATCTACGTATCGCTGTTTTGGTATTTTATTTCTATACTTTTCATATAGTGGATTAATAATCGGAAAAACATCAAGAATTTTCTTTTTTATAGCAGTTTGTGGCTTTAACAGATTATTCTCGGATAACAAATTGTATATTTCTTGTTTACTATTTATTTTTTCAAGTAATTCATTAAAAATTGTTACTGCTTTATTTATGTATGCTTTTTCGTTTAGGTTTTTTCTAAGATTACTAACTGCAATTTTTAATTGATTTGATTCATGAAACTTTTGCTTTTTGTCAAAACCATTCTTCTTAATTTCCGCTATTATGTCATGAAAACGTGGCGAAGCTAATACATTATTGTCTAACAAAAGTAGATTCCTCTTTTCACCGTATTTTTTAGTTACACCAGTAATTTTTTCGGTCAATGGGACATATTTATTAAACTTAGGTTCAATTATTGGAACTGCACAAAATTCACATTTTCTAACACAACCTCTAGTCGTATAACCATAATACGCATTGTTTTCAGGATATTTATAATCTATTTCATCAAGTATTGAATAATCCAAGGGAAGGTTATCGACTATTATATTATTCTTATCTAAAATACCAGATTTATTAAGTAACCCAACATGAATATTTTTAAGTCCTGTAATTTGTTTAATTTCTTTAGGAATTACTGAAGCCATAACACCTCCTACCCAAATGTCATTTTCTGATTTTACAAGTTGTTTTACAAACTCTATTGTTTTAATAGTAATTCCCCAATGAAAAGTAAATAAAGTTGTAATATAAACCCTATCCCAATGATGATCATTTCTGAATTCTTTTTTCCAATAGTAATCTTTATAGTATTTCAAGGCATTTAAAAGTAGAATTTCATATTTAGAGTCGTTTATTTCAAGTTCCTCAATTGAGGATGCGTGACGTTTTTTTATATACTCATATATTTTAAAATATTTAGCTTTCCAGTTAATCGAGTTATCAATTTTTGACATTTTTTTTATACATGAGTCAACAGATCGCTCAATAACAAACTCATTCAATTCTCCTTTGTAAAAAACTACTTTATCGCCAAGAAGTTTATGGTAAGTGGCTAATTTCATTAAACCAATTGATGGTAATTTATTTTTTGTTTGGAGCATATTCCAAAACTCTGCTTACCTCTTTTAGATTTTCTTCAATCATAGGATTAACTTGCAACTTATATTTGTAACTCATTTCCTCCAACCAAATTTGAAAGCGAATTTTTGCGTAATCAGAACTTAACTTTGCTTCAATGCAATCTTTAAAAGGTTTATTTATGCAAGTATAAATATTCCAAAATTTCAAACCAGCTAATTGCAGATTTTCATATCCTAATTCTGAGCCTAAATACGATTGGTTCTCAAAGTAAAAATATTCACCAGTTTCAATTGATATTTTAACGACAACTGAATTGTCAAAAGATGAAAGAATTTTATTTAAACTTCCAATGTCATTTAGTTGGTAATTGAATAATTTTTTATCCATAACTTATAAGTGGTAATTGAGTTTCAATTTTTCTTTAACACCATTCTGAAAAATAAAAGTCAATTCGTTCCTGTCAAATACAGGATTTGTTTTATGAATCAGACGGTGAAAATTAGGACTGACAATAATTATGTTTTCGGAATCGTTATTCATTGATTTTGTGAAATATTCTATGTGATGTGCTTCTGAAACTTCACTTTTGTATTTTTCCCCGAACTTATCACCAGTTATTTGACAACGATAATCATAAAGTGTTTTCAAGTTATCACAAATTGAACGGTCAAGTTTTCTGATTTTTATTAGTTGTATTTTTTCAGCAATGGTAGCAGTTAAATCAATCCTGTTATAATTTGTTGTCAATTCAAATTCTTCTTCGGAAATTTTTTCTATAGATTTATTGAAGCTTTGGTTTTCGTTTAATGTAATACATTCAAGATAAAAGGTATCCTGAAACTGAGTTGTATAAAGGACAACATACTCTTTGATATCTGTTGGAAGTTTAATCGGAATGCGTTTATTTACTAATTTATTCTTTTCTTCTACAAGATATTTATAACTTTCAGAAAATATCGCTTGTAATTTTTTAGCAATAGGTGAATTTTCAGTATATCTTATTTGTAGTAATTCTTTATGATTCGGGTATTTTGATTGGTTGAAATAAATATTTGTGAGTGTTGCAAAATATTCCTGATTTTCCAAAACAATTTTTATTTTTTTCGCATCTCCTTTTTTCAAATATTCTTTAATGCTTTCATAAAACATCACTTGTAACGCAACAGGAATATTAAGACCATAGTGTAACAATGACCAATCAACTTCTTTTTTATGTATGTAAATTCCTTCTTTCATTTTATGCTGCAAATGGAATGGAATTTTGCGTTAGGGATTGAAGCGAAAATCCTTTTTGTTGAATTGGCATTGTGGGCTGAACAAAAAGATTGTAGCGGAAAGCCCGACCCGACAGGGAAACGCCCAAAATATTTTTCAAATTAAATTTATAAACTGGCGGAACATATTGATAGTCGCCTTTTGAAACTTCAATTGCGTTTGTTCTTCCGTAAGCATACGAAGAACAATTTCCTTTTACACGGTCGTGAATATCGCTGCGGAATTGCTCCGCTCCAAATAAAATAATTCCAAGAGAGCAACCTCGTTCAGTAATGTCAAGTATTTGTCTAAGAATTGGAGAGCTTTTGGGTACTTCTTTAGAAGCGTATTTATTGAGTTCATCAATAAATATAATTATCTTACTTGGGATTTCACTTTCCTTTCTTTCGATTTGACCCAATTTCAAATCATATACAGCACGCATTACATCACCAAAAACAAAGCCCTGTGTTTCTTCGTCTAATTTTGCAACATCAATTACATAAATATCATTTTTCTGAATATTTTTTATTTGTTCTTGTAGACGAACTTCACCATCACCCAACCTGCTTGCAAAAATGGCACTCTTATCAAGCGTTTTTCTGAATAAACGATAAAATTTTCCCCAACTTGAAATTGTAATTTCTTTGTCTTTTCCAGTATCGCCTTTTTTTGTGTGTTCATAAATTTCAGTAAGTAATTCGTTCCAATTTGTTAAACCGTCAAATTTGCCTTGACCTGTTGAAATATAATTTACAATAGATTCCATTGTTTGAGTTGGGTCGTCAACATTAGAAAAAAGTAAATCAATACTGTCTTTGTCTTCCTCAAAAATATATTTGAACTGAAAAGCTTTGCCTTGTTTCATCTGGCTTTTAACATCATCTTTTAAAGCATATGTAGTCGGAAAGTCTTTGTTGTATGGATAAAAATATTTTACATTTGTAAATGGTTTCGGCTCAAGTCCAAGCATTTCATAAATATCTTTGTCTCGATTTTCTAAATCTTTATTTGGTTCATCAATAGCTACTAAATCCTTTCCTTTAACATTCAAGATTACGAATGCTACAGATTCATTTTCTTTTTTATTCTGTAAAAATTGGCATTGAATTGCTTTAAGTAAAAACATTGCGTAAGATGTTTTTGCAGCAAGTCCGGATATTCCTGAAATGTTTAAATGTGCACCTTCTGGTCCAATTAAAAAATGAGAATTAAAATGAACAGGGATTCTAATGTTGTCTGGTGGCTCATACATATCAATGTATCCGCACGGAAGTTTGTTTTTAATTTCATCAAGTCCCAATGCTTTCTTTACATCTTCTTCGCCTGCTAATGAAACTAAGTGTCCATCAAGAACGGGAGTGAAAATTCCTTCTGTGTTGCCGACTACTTTTGCTTTCACATAATTCATTCCTATTCTTTCAGTATTCGGTTTATGATCAACATCTCCGAAATCACTTGAAATATATCCTGCCAAAAAACTTGGTGAATCAGTGAAGTGAGAAATTTCTTCTACTACACCAAAGGTTATGGAATTTTTATTTGAGCCACTTGGAGGTATGTGGTCTACCTTGACAACATCAAATGGTTTAATGATTCTTACTTTGTCCGTCCAAAAATAGAACTCGTCAACCGTTGTCGGCATTTTTTCTGTTGCAACAATTTTTCCGATATTTTTCATTTAAAATAAATTTAAGAAATGTAAATCACTTATGTATTGACTTTTCACATACTTTTCCGTTAAATAAATCGGATAAAGATGATTTGCCCAACGAGTGTCTGTGCCATATGCTACAGGACTTCTTTCGTTTATAATATTTGCACTGATTAAATCAATCTCATCACTGCTCAAACCATTTTCAATTTCATCATCAGTTACTAAAACTTTTTCAATTTTTACTACTCCTGCAAATGGACTTTCAGTATATTTCACATCCCTGATACGCAAATACCATATACAAAAATGAACTTCAGTTGAAACAATATCTGTTTGATACATAAAAGCAGGTGTTCGATGATACAAAGGTAACTTAGCTATTTTCGTAGCATTACTTTTCCCACTTTTATCTTTTGAAAGTTCAGGATTAAAATGTTTTGAAAGCCCTATAACACACCGATAATTTGATTTGATTTTTGAAAGTTCTCGAAAATCGCCGGATTTCATAGGTTTGTATTGAAGAGAACCATCTTTCAATAAATAGTTATCCTGATTCAATAAATTTTTCTTTACCAGTTCTGCTACAATTTTCTTTTCACATTCAGTCATTTCATCCTGAATTTTTGCAATACCTTTATTCTCAAACTTTTCTCCAGGAGCAAGTTCTTTTGAAGAATAAGTAAGTATTTTTGAAAACTTTAAATTGTATTGTAGTAGTTTTGAAAGATTATTTATCTTTTGGGTTATTGCATTAAAAAACTGTTCAGAATTTTTTCCATCTTTATCTGCTTCACTTGGAAGTGACATTACAAGGTTGTGCTCTAAAATTGCTTTTTTAAAAGTTGATGGACTTTGTCTTTCACAACATGCAACTCCGATTTGCCCACCTATAATTGGAAATATTTTCCTTCCTAATTCAATATCATCAATTTTGTAGATTCTGCGTGAACCATCGAGAAAATAACGAAATAAAGGATTGCTGCCCTCTATTTGTTTTGCAGTCCTATAAATATCTTTTGTTGATTTTAAACTCGTGTCGGTTTCTCCATATCTGTCACGTTGCAATGTATACAATTTGTTGTCCTCGTAATTTACAGATGGAACTTCTCTTTCATCAACGCAATACTTGTATGACCTGTAACAAATGCCTCCAACTTGTTCTTCTAAAAAAGGTATTATTTTATCCATCTAAATACAATTAATTATAAATTGCAAATGTATTAAAAAGCGTTGGCAAAATTGCACTCTTTGGCAAGCTTTGGTTTGAGGGTCGTTTTGTGGGGCTTAACAATGTGTGCAATGTGGTACGGCAGTTAAAAAACAAAAAATGTGAGTCAGTAAAAAATAAAACTTTATTAGGTTGGCTGGTGTGGTCAGCGGTCATTCCGATTAGTTCTTCTTCTCTGTCAAAATATGTTTTACTGTCAAGTTTCATTCTGTAGCTGTCTTTTTGTAAGGCTTGTTGGTAACAAGTTTATAAATCCAACTTATCCGTTATTAAATGTTTGTATGTATTTATAATCGTTTATTTTAAAATACAAATATATTAATTTATCCTGTTTTCCGTTAAATATTTCAGTAAATTTTGCCTGTTTCATAATTTTGGATAAATTTATCAGATAATTTTTATGGAATTATACTTGCACCTTACGCTTTTTTTTTTATTTAGTCGAGCAATAAAATGAAATAAATTTGTTAATTCAAATCTTTACTTTAAATTTGCATTGTATTTTTAAACCATTACTTTAAATTATCATGTATATTCGTAAACAAAAATTTGAGGGATTAAATAATGAATCTGCCTTTTTATGGGGTGCCCGACAAACCGGCAAAAGCACTTTATTAAAATATTTGTTTCCAAATTCGTTATATTTTGATTTGTTGTTAAACAACGAATTTATGCGGTTTCAAATTAACCCATCTTTATTACGGGAAATTATCGAAAAAACAAATTTTCAACAACCGGTAATAATCGATGAAATTCAACGAATTCCAGAGTTGTTAAACGAGATACAGTGGTTGATAGTAAATAAAAATATCAGATTTATTTTAAGTGGTTCGAGTCCAAGAAATATTTTAAGAAAGGGGTATAATCTATTGGGTGGCAGAGCAATCAGGTATGAATTATATCCGTTGGTTTATCCAGAAATAAACGATTTTGATCTTTTAAAAGCATTAAATTATGGTCTTTTGCCAAGACATTATTTATCAGCCAAACCCGAAAAGTTACTTTCGGCATATTTAGGCGGTTATTTAAAAGATGAAATTATTGCCGAAGCTAAAATCAGAAACATAAGTTCTTTTACTAAATTCTTAGAAATGGCAGCTTTTTCAAATGGTGAAATTGTTAATTTTTCTAATATTGCTACCGATTGTGGTGTGAGTTCTCCAACTGTAAAAGAATATTTTCAAATTTTAGAAGATACGTTAACTGGACGGTTTTTACCATCTTATCAGAAAAAAGCAAAAAGAAGAGTTATAATGACACCAAAATTTTACTTTTTTGATATTGGGATTGCAAACTATTTATTAAAAAGAACAAAAATAAATTTAGGAAGCGAAGCATTTGGAAAAACTTTTGAACATTTTATTTATTTAGAAATTTATGCACATAGTTTTTATTCCGATTTGAATTACAAAATTTCATATTGGAGAACCGCTACGCAAATTGAGGTGGATTTTATTCTGGGTGATGCTGAAGTTGCAATTGAAGTAAAATCAACTGACTTAGCCCAACCCAGACACTTAAAAGGATTATATCAGTTTGCGGAAGAATTTAATACAAAGAATTTAATATTAATCAGTAACGACCCATATCCTCGTCAAATTGAAAATATTACAATTATGCCTTGGAAATATTTTTTAGAAGAGCTTTGGTCAAATAAAATAATTCATTAATTCGTATTTTAAATAATTTGTTTATAGTATTTTGTGATTTGTTATTTTTTTGATAATTGTAATTTATTTGTCATTTGATTTTTGGAATCTGGAATTTTATTAAAATATTTTGTGGAATTTTAATTATCTTGCATCAGATGTTTTGATTTTTTTTAATTTTAAAACTTAAACTATTAAAAATATGTCAACAAAATCAAAGAGTTTTTTTACAGTAATGTTGTTTCTTGCTGTATTTGCAACTGCTTCGGCAATTGTAATTTCAAATTTACATGTAAGTAAAGAACCAATAGTTTTTAAAAAAGGCGATTCATATTTAGATGCCTGGAAACAGGTAGCCGATTTTGAAAGTAAAGGTTTGCCGCAATCTGCTCTCGAAATGGTTGAGCAAATTTATACAAGAGCAAAAAAAGAAAATAACTATGCTCAAATAGTAAAAGCATTATTACATAAAACAAAATATGCTTTACAAACCGACGAAAACGGAACTGTAAACAGTATTCTAAAACTTAAAGCCGAAGCCGATAGTGCAAAATTTCCATTAAAGCCGGTTTTACATTCAATACTTGGCGATTTTTTCTGGCAATATTATTCGCAAAACAGATATGTTATTTATCAAAGAACAAATACAGGAGCATTTCGCCCCGATGATATAGCTACTTGGGATGCAAAAAAATTAATCGAAGAAAGTATAAAATATTATAAGCTCTCGCTCGAAAATATTGACAGTTTGCAAAGAACTGATTTAGGTCTTTACGATGATATTTTAGTTTTGTATCCAAATGCCAGAAAATACAGACCAACACTTTTCGATTTTCTTGCAAATAGAGCTATTGATTTTTATATGAATTCCGAAGCCGGAATTACCCGACCTTCCTATGAATTTAATTTAACCGACGAAAATTTATTTTTAAACGAAAAAGATTTTATAAATTATAAAATTCAATGCAAAGACAGTTTATCATTAAAATTTCAGGCATTAATAACATTTCAAAAATTATTAGATTTTCATAATAACGACAACAAAAAATATGCTTTGGTTGATGCCGATTTAAAACGCTTAAAATTTATTTACAATAACTCAGTAATATCGCAAAAAGATTCATTATATACTATTTCTTTACTTAATTTGAAAGAAAAATTTGAAGCTGATTCGGTTTGTGCAGATATAATCTGGAATATTGGCGAACTTTATTATCAGCAAGGAGTAACATATCAGCCAAATGTTAACACAAAATACAAAGAATATATAAAAAAATCATTTTCGATAGCCGAAGAGGGAATAAAAAAATATCCAAATACCGAAGGTGCTGTAAATTGCCTAGCATTAAAGAATAAAATTCTTGTTAAATCGTTCGATTTTGTTGTTGAAAAAAATCAATCGCCCGATAAAGCTATTCTTGCCCGTTTAAATTATAAAAATATTGACAGTCTTTATTTTCGAATTGTTAGAATTGACTGGTTAACCGACAGAAAAAAAACAAGAAATATATATGACAGCACATTAGTTTCGTATTATATTAAAAAAATTCCGGTAAAAACTTTTTCTGTTGGAGTTCCCGATAGTGCCGATTATCAGGATTATTCAACTGAATTTGCAATGCCATCAATGCCTATTGGTCAGTACTTTGTTATTGCAAGTAACAGAAAAGATTTTAAATGGGATAAAAACGAATATGGTTATGCATATTTTAATGTTACAAATCTTTCGTATTTAAGTCGTAGATTTAATAATGAGAAAATGGATTTCATTATTTTAAATCGTCAGACCGGTGCTCCCGAACAAAATGTAAATGCACAGTTATGGAAAGAAGATTATAGTTATATTTTACAAGCTTACGATTATTATAAATCATCATCATTTATTACCGATGCAAATGGGAAATTTTCGGTTCCAGCTCCAAAAGATTATCGCTACTTTTTTGTTGAATTAACAAAAGGTAATGATAGATTAGTAACCGACGAATCATTTTATCAATACAGATATTATGGGTATGACCAAAAAATTACTCCTCGGATTTTCTTTTTTACCGACCGCTCAATATATCGTCCCGGACAAACTCTATATTTTAAGGGAATTGTAATAAATACTGATGGAACAACAAACAAAATAATTCCAAATTTTACAACTACTGTAACATTGTATGATGTAAATTATCAGAAAGTTTCTGATTTGAAGTTAACATCAAATGAATACGGAAGTATTCAAGGAACTTTTACTTTGCCAACAGGAACTTTAAACGGTCAGATGAGTATTTCTGCCGGTGGTTATGGTACTCAATATTTTTCGGTTGAAGAATATAAACGCCCGAAATTTGAAGTTGCATTTGATACCTTAAAAGAAACGTACAAATTAAATAACAAAGTAAAATTATCGGGACAGGCAAAAGCTTATGCTGGCTCTTCGATTGATAATGCAACTGTTAGCTACCGGGTTAGTCGAAAAACTTATTTTCCATATCGCTGGTGGTATTGGTGGTCGTTCCCAACATTAGGTTCCGAAACTGTTATGACTTATGGAACAACTACTACCGATGCTGATGGAAAATTTAATATTGAGTTTGAAGCAAAACCCGACTTGAATATTGATGCAAAATATTCGCCTGCTTTTACGTATTCAATTTCAGCCGATGTTACTGATATTAATGGAGAAACAAGAAGCACTTCTACTTCAATAAATGTAGGTTATAAATCGCTTGTTTTAGGAACTAACTGGTATGGAAATGTGAATATTTCAGAAACTGAGAATATCGAAATTAATGCAAGAAATTTGAATGGAAATGATGTTCAGGCATCAGGTAAAATAACAATATACAAATTAAACCAGCCATCAAAAGTGTATCAAACAAGAGGTTGGTCATTACCCGATGTTTATAAAATGTCGGAAACAGAATTTAACAAACTATTTCCTCAATTTCCATATAAAAACGAAGAAAACCCTGTTAACTGGCAAAAAAGTAAGAAAGTTTTTGAGTCTGATTTTAACTCAAAAATTTCCAAAAAAATAAAATTGGACGATATAAAAGGTTGGGAACAGGGCTATTATTATGTAGAAATTAATTCGAAAGATAATTTTGGCGAAGATGTTAAATATCAGGATTATTTGGTTCTGTATAATCCAATTTCTAACAAAATGCCTTATTATGCTAATGGTTGGTTTACTTCAATAAAAAACAATTGTGAACCGGGAGAAAAAGCAAAATTTTTAATTGGCTCGTCTGAGTTAAATTCCAAAATTCTTTACGAAATTGAACATAAAGGTAAAATTGTAAAAAGCGAATGGATTACTTTAAACAACGAGCAAAAGTTAATCGAAATTCCTGTTGCCGAAGAACAACGGGGAAATTTTTCTGTACATTTTACATCTGTAATCAATAATCGTTCAAACAATTATTATGACCTTGTAACAGTTCCCTATTCAAACAAAGAACTTGATATTAGTTTCGAATCATTCAGAAATAAACTTTATCCGGGCGAACAGGAAGAGTGGAAAATTCTTGTAAAAGGTAAAAAAGGAGATAAAGTAGCTGCCGAAATGGTTGCAACTTTATACGATGCTTCATTAGATGCATTCCGACCTCAAAACTGGAGTTTAGCACTTTATCCGGGTGAATATACAAACCTTTATTGGTCGCAGGGACAGTCATTTGCTAATGCAAATTCCGCTTTAGCACAAGTATATTTTAACGAACCTGCATATTATGTTACACGTTATTACGACTATTTAGATATGTTTGGTTTGCAAAATTATTTTTATACACGGTACAGTTATTATGGTTATTTAGATGATGGAATTAGAGGCGGAGATATGCTAATGGCAAATGAACAATCTGCAAAAGATGCACCGGCAATGGCTGACGAAAAAGAAGCATATAAATCACGCGATTTAACTACTGTTTCTAAAGTTGCTTGTGATAAAAATGCTGAAGTTACTAATTTACCTGCTGGTTCAACAGGTTCTGTAAATAGGTTAGAAGTAGGACCACCTCCACCACCACCTGCAGGTGATCTTTCTAATATTAAGGCAAGAAAAAACTTTAACGAAACAGCTTTTTTCTTTCCAAATTTAAAAACAAATGAAAAAGGTGAAATAATAATTTCTTTTAAAGTTCCGGAAGCACTAACAAAATGGAAAATGTTAGGTCTGGCTCATACAAAAGATTTAAGAATTGGAACCGTAACAAATGAATTAGTAACTCAAAAAGAATTAATGGTAATGCCAAATTTGCCAAGGTTTATACGCGAAAATGATAAAATTATTGTTACTTCAAAAGTTTCAAATTTGGGCGAAAATGAATCAATTGGTGAAGCACAACTATTTTTATTCGATGCTATAACAAATAAACCAATAGATAATATTTTTGGAAACAAAAGTGCAGTGTTAAGTTTTACAGTTAAAAAAGGACAGTCAACAAATTTGTCGTGGGAATTAAATGTTCCTGAAGGAGTTGATGCCTTAACTTGTAAAATAGTTGCAAAAGCAGGTAAGTTCAGCGATGGTGAAGAAAATGTAATTCCAGTTTTAACAAATAGAATGTTAGTAACAGAATCTATGCCGTTACCAATTCGCGGTATTAGCACAAAAAAATTCTCGTTTACCAAATTATTGAATTCGGGTTCTTCTTCCACTTTAAAACATCAAAAAGTTACATTGGAATTTACAGCTAATCCCGCATGGTACGCTGTTCAGGCATTGCCTTATATTATCGAATACCCTTACGAATGTGCCGAACAGGTTTTTTCACGTTACTACGGAAACAAATTAGCTTCGCATATTGCTAATTCATCGCCAAAAATTAAAGCTGTTTTCGATTCATGGAAAAACACTCCCGATTCAAAAGCTTTGTTGTCAAATCTTGAAAAAAATCAGGAGTTAAAAGATGTGCTTTTGCAGGAAACTCCTTGGGTTCTTGATGCTAAAGATGAAACAACCCGTAAACACAGAATCGGTTTGCTTTTCGATTTAAATAATATGTCGAACAATCTTAATTCAGCTTTTAACAAATTAGAAAAGTTGCAGTGTTCTAATGGTGGTTTTATGTGGTTTCCGGGAATGCCCGATGACCGTTATATAACACAGCACATTGTTACGGGTTTTGCTCATCTCGACCATCTTGGAGTAATAAATGTAAATACCGATTATAAGGCATGGAATATGGTTCAGCGTGGTATTCGTTATCTCGATAATGAAATGAGAAAAGATTATGAATGGCTCAAAAAACATTATACAGCAAAAGAATTAGCTGAAAATCATTTGTCAGATATTGAAATTCAATATCTTTATATGAGAAGTTATTATACAGATAAACTTGAAATACAGTCGAACTGTAAAGAAGGTTATAATTATTTCCGTGGGCAAGCTCAAAAATACTGGCTCGAACAAAATAAATATATGCAAGGAATGATTGCTCTTGCACTCCATCGCACTGGGGACAACACTATTCCAACAAAAATTTTAGCTTCGTTAAAAGAATTTTCTCTTAATAATGAAGAAATGGGAATGTACTGGAAAGAAAATGATGGCGGGTACTATTGGTGGCAAGCTCCAATTGAAACTCAAGCGTTGTTAATTGAAGCTTATGATGAAATTTCGGGAGACCAAAAAGCTGTTGATGACATGAAAGTTTGGTTGTTAAAACAAAAGCAAACACAAGATTGGAAAACAACAAAAGCTACAACCGAAGCAATTTATGCTCTTTTGTTACGAGGCACCGACTGGCTTGCAACAGAACCAAATGTTGAAATAACTGTTGGTAGCATAAAAATTAATCCTAAGAATATGCCCGACCAAAAAGCTGAAGCTGGTACCGGTTACATTAAAACTTCGTGGACTGGTTCTGATATAAAATCTGAAATGGGAAATGTAACTGTAGTTAAAAAAGACGAAGGTGTAAGCTGGGGTTCTTTGTATTGGCAGTATTTTGAGCAATTAGATAAAATTACTCCACACGAAACTCCTCTTAAACTTAATAAAAAACTTTTTATTGAAAAAATGGGAATGGCTGGTAAGTCAATGGATGAGGTAAAACAAGGAACTGACATTAAAGTTGGTGACAAAGTAATTGTACGAATTAAACTACGTGTTGACCGCGAAATGCAATATGTACACATGAAAGATATGCGTGCTGCAGGTTTTGAACCAATTAGTGTTATTTCAACTTACAAATGGCAGGATGGATTAGGGTATTACGAAAGCACGAAAGATGCCTCTACAAATTTCTTTTTTAGTTATTTGCCAAAAGGAACTTACGTTTTTGAATATCCTGTAAGAGCAACTTTAGCAGGTGACTTTTCTAACGGAATTAGCAGTATTCAGTGTATGTACGCACCTGAGTTTACTTCACATTCGGAAGGGATTAGGGTGAAGATATACTTTGATAGGCCATAATATGAGTTTTTATTCTTTATGACTCCTCTCTCCAATTGGAGAGGGGAGTCAAAAAGGTAAAACTCAAATTATTCCCTTTTGAAGTATATTTGCTATCAATTTAAGATAAATCTGAGAAGTCGGATATCTCAGACAAAGAAATGTTGCAAATTGTTAAAAATATTGAGTAATTATATTTTTTACTTTGTTGCTTTAGCTCACTTCAAATTACAGACATTTTTCGTACAAAGAATTTCTTTCAACCGGTACAAAACCTTCTTGCTCAATAATTTCATTAATTTCGTTTGGACTCATCACGGGAGTTTGCTCTTCGGAATCTGTAAGTGAATATATTTTTGTAATTAAATTTTTATTTTTTTATAATTATTATTATTTTTGTGTTTAATATGAAACAAGTTACTTTATATATTCCCGAAAATAAATATAGTTTTTTTATTGAACTTGTAAAAAGTCTTGGTTTTGTAAAAAAAATTGAAGATAAAGAACAAGGAAAGGAACAGATATTGAAGGATATAAGCGAAGCTGTAGAAGAAGTAAAGCTTATTAAAAAAGGACAATTAAAGGGTATTTCTGCAAAAGATTTACTAAATGAACTTTGAAATAATAGCTACACCAAAGTTTAAGCACGATTTAAAACGATTAGTTAAAAAATATAATTCGTTAAAAGGCGAATTTGCTGAACTTATTGAACAACTTATAAAAAATCCATTAATTGGCAAGTCGCTTAGTCATAATTGTTATAAAATTCGAATTTCTATAGCTTCTAAAGGCAAAGGTAAAAGTGGTGGTGCTCGTATTATTACTTATGTTTTTGTAGAAAAAACAACTATTTACCTTCTCTCTATTTACGATAAATCGGAGCAGTCGGATATTTCAGATAAAGAACTGTTGCAAATTGTTAAAAATATTGTGTAATTAGTGTCTGTCTATAAAGTCAAAGATTTTCAAAAATGAAAGCCCAAAACCTCAAGACCCAAGTCTCAAATCCCAAGCCCCAAACTTGGAATTTGGGATTTGGAATTTGGAGCTTTATACTATTATTACGATATTATAGACAAGCACTAATTAGTGTCTGTCCATAAAGTCAGTGTCTGAACTATAATGTTCGAGTTTGAGGCATGCGAAGTTTTGAAAACCAAGGAGTTTACTATAGTAAATGACTGTTTTCAAAACGAGCATAACGAAAAAATCGGACATTATAGACAGACACTAATTATAGTTTTTTACTTTGTTGCTTTAGCTCACTTCAAATTACAGGCATTTTTCGTACAAAGAATTTCTTTCAACCGGTACAAAACCTTCTTGCTCAATAATTTCATTAATTTCGTTTGGACTCATTACGGGAGTTTGCTCTTCGGAACCGGCAAGTGAATATATTTTTGTTGTTTCGTAAATTGTACCGTCAAAATCGTCGGCACCAAAATGCAAAGCTAAACGGGCATTTTCTTTACCAAACATGGGCCAATATGCTTTTATGTGCTTTATGTTATCGAGAAATATTCTGGCAACGGCAAAATTCCTTAAATCTTCAATTATTGAGATTTCGGGTAAATATGATAAAAAGTTATTTTGCTTACGAAACTTTAATGGGATAAAAGCATTAAAGCCATTAGTTTTATCTTGTAAATTTCGCAACTCGTTTATATGCATTACACGATGCTGGTAGTTTTCGATATGTCCGTAAAGCATTGTAGCATTTGATGATAGCCCGAGATTGTGAGCGGTTTCGTGAATATTTAACCAAATTTCGGCAGGCCCTTTTTCGGGACAGAGTTTCATTCTGATTTCATTATCAAAAATTTCGGCTCCACCACCAGCAAGTGAATTAAGTCCGGCTTCAATTAATTTTTTTAATCCTACTTCAAGTGAAATATTACTTATGCGAAATAAATATTGAAGTTCAATTGCAGTAAATGCTTTAATATGAATTTGAGGAAAAATTTCTTTTATTTTTACAAATAATTCTGTAAACCAAGTTATGTCCCGGTTTGGATAAACTCCACCGGTAATATGAATTTCTGTGATTTTATCTTTAATGTGCGATTTAACAATAGAGATAATATCATCATGCGTATAATTCCATGCTAAACTGTCGTTTTCATCTTTCGAGAAAGAACAAAATTTACATCTGTACAAGCAAACATTTGTCGGCTCAATATGAATATTTCGGTTAAAATAAACTTCTTTTCCGTTTATTTTGTTTTTAATGAAATTAGCGAGCGAACCAAGTTTACCAAGTGGTACATTTTCGTACAAAAATATTGCATCGTCGGTTGTTATCCGTTCGTTATTTTTAACTTTATTTTCTATTATATCAATTTTTTTTTTCAAATCGAAATATTTATCAAAATTAATAAATTAATTAAATAGGGGTTCTAAAATCCGATAGCTATCGGATTTTAGAAGTCCCGACAAATAAAAAAAGTAAAGATTGCTCTTTACTTTTATTATAATGATTTAGTTTAAAAGCTTATTTGCCTTTTTGTTCGTCAGATACGGTTAATTTTTTACGGCCTTTAGCTCTGCGTGTTGCAAGAACACGGCGACCATTAGCAGTTGACATTCTTTCGCGAAAACCGTGTTTGTTCTTTCTGCGACGATTTGAAGGTTGAAAAGTCCTTTTCATAATATTTTTTATTTAAAATGTTTAAATTTTGGATTGCAAAAATAATAGTTTTTTTATTAATCACCAAATTATTTTAAAATATTTTGAATTTATCGGAGAACACTACGTTTCGAGGCATTCTATTTTATTTATCTGATTTCATATTGGAAATTAAATAGTGTCTTTCTATAAACTCTGTGTCTGATTCATAATGTTCGAGTTTGAGGCATGCGAAGTTTTGAAAACCAAGGAGTTTACTATAGTAAATGACTGTTTTCAAAACGAGCATAACGAAAAAATCGGACATTATGGACAGACACTAAATAAACATGTTTGAAATGAGTTATCACTTTCAATCTTTAGTGTGCGCTTTATTAATTATTTTTTTTATCTGTGATATTTGAGTAATCTGTGGCAAACGTTTTTCTGATTTTTATTAATTTAATTTTGTTTTTAACTTTGCCTAAATTATAATTCGCAAATGTTTATTTTAAAATTCATATTTTTTGCCTTCTTATTCATTTTTATTCTTGGAATAGTTGCTGTTTTATTTTTAAAATTAGCAGCCCGTAAACTAATGAGTAATTTTAACAAACAATCAAAGCAAGAAACTGACAACACAACATTTAATAATAAAACCGACAAAAACAAAAAAGAATCAACATATGATAACAAGGGAGAATATGTTGATTTTGAGGAAATAAAATGATGAAAATAATCAGAAATCTTTTACTTAAACTATTAGGATTTAAAGGTTATTTGCAATTTGTTAGTTTTATATACATCCGAATTATTAATTTCGGATTTTTAAAAGAAAAATATCCCGAGCTTTTTTTCCTTAAAAAAATAATTAAACCCGGTTTTGTTTGTATAGATATTGGTGCCAACGTAGGTTATTATAGTCATTTTTTATCAAAACTAGCCGGAAAAAATGGAGAACTTTATGCAGTTGAACCTATTCCAATATTTGGCAAAATATGGAAAAAAAACGTACCTCAGAATTTTTGTAAAAAAACAGAACTTCTTCCTTTTGCCCTTGGCTCCGAAAATACAACAGTAAAAATGGGAACTCCTGTTGTCAGGGGTGTTCTTCACCATGGCATGACGCACATTGTTAATAACAACGAGAATAATATTGCTCAAACTTTTGAAGTGCCGATGCGAATACCCGATGAGTTATTTTCGGAACTTACCAAAGTTGATTTTATTAAATGCGATGTTGAAGGATATGAGCAATTTGTTTTTGCAAATTTAATAAACACTTTAACAAAACACAAACCTTTAGTGCAAAGCGAGCTTAGTGGTGCAGAAAATAGAAAGTTTGTTATTTCATTATTTGAGGAGTTGGGCTACATAACTTGTTTGTTAAAAAACTCCTGTGAATTAATTGAAGCCACCATCGAAGAAAAAATTAATAATACGAATGATTTTTATTTTGTGTTTGATGCTAATAAATATTTATAAGATAAATATTTAGACACAATAATTATTTTTTCACCACCTTCTAAACCAACACCTGCTTGCCAGATTGTCTGAACCACTGATTAACAAGGGGCCATGACCCCTTGTTGAAACCTGTGGTTCAGACATTTTTATTAAGATGACAATGCAGCCACTCTGAGGTACTCGAAGGATGACATTAGTGCTTTAAAATCGCATTTAAAACTTTCGGTTATTCTTCTTTTTTTTTCTATTATTATTTTTCTTCTTATTATCGAAGCGGGTTAAGCTTTCTAGTCCTACCACATTTGTAAAATCTAAATTATCAGTTTGTTCCTTTTCCTCGTTGTTAAAAGCTTCGGCTTTAACTCCGTTTTTATTTTTAAGAAGTATGTCTTTTAGCTGTTCGAGTGAAATTGCAATAACATTTGTCATGTTATTTTGTTCTTTTGAATACCATAACAACTGTCTGAAAATATCAGTTTTTTGAAGATATAAAGTTCCATCAATTGTTTCAATTTTATCGTAATTATCGGGAAAACCTTTTCGTGCATCAATGTAAACATCTAATTCATAATTCAAACAACATTTTAACTTACTGCACTGTCCGGCTAGTTTTTGCGGGTTAAGCGATATATCTTGTATGCGGGCAGAATTTGTTGAAACAGAATTAAAATTCGATATCCATGTAGCACAACATAATTCACGACCACAAGCACCAATACCACCAATACGCCCAGCTTCCTGACGGGCACCAATTTGTTTCATTTCTATTCTTACCTTAAACTCAGAACTAAGAACTTTAATTAACTCCCTAAAGTCAACCCTCTCATCAGCAATATAATAGAAAACAGCTTTAGTCTTATCGCCTTGATATTCAACATCACCTATTTTCATGTTTAATTTAAGACTTTCAGCAATTTTTCGTGCCGAAATCATTGTTTTTTCTTCTAAAGATATTGCTTCTGCCCATTTTTCAATGTCAGTTGATTTAGCTTTACGGTAAATTTTCTTAATATCCTGACTTTGTGAGTCACTGTTGCATTTTCTCATTTGCTCATAAACCAAATCGCCAATTAATGAAACAATACCAATATCGTGTCCTGGGCTGCTTTCAACTGCAATTACATCACCTTTTTTTAATTCTAACCCATTTACATTTCTGTAAAATAGCTTACGGTTATTTTTAAATCTGACTTCAGCAATATCGGGAACAATTGCCGACAGTGGAACATCTTCGAGCCAATTTGTTACATCAAGTTTATTACAGGAATCGGATACTTCACATTTACAAATGTTATCTGTATCTACTTTTAAATGACACCCTCTCGAAATACAAAATATATTGTTCATTTTCTTTCTGTTTATTTTAACTTTTCACTTTATTAAGTTATTAAGTTATTAAGTTATTTCTAACTATTTCTATTTATTTCTACTTCTCATTTCTTACTTCTTTTTAGATTACAAAAGTAATTAGAAATTTAAGATTTTATTATTAGGGCTATTGAAAGCATCATATCTAACAAAACAATTTTAGGATTTCCATTTCTTTCTAAGTGATTATAAGCACTTTCTAATTCTTTAACAATTGTAAAAACATTTCGCTCGTTAATATACTTATGAAATTTTATGCTAAATTCGGCTTCTTCGGGACGATGTACAACTTTATTTTCTGCACCTTCGGTAATTAAAAAGTTATCTCTTGTAACCTTTAACATATACATCAAAAAATCTTTTTGCTTTTCTTTCGAAAAACCTGCAATTTCGTTTGTCCATTTAATAATTTCTACAACATTAAATGAAAATGCTAAACGCATTGCATTTTTAAAACTTTCGAAAAACTGTTGATTATCAGAATTATTTTCGAGTAATTTGAAAGCTTTTATAATGTTCCCTTCCGATAATAAAACGGCATTATTAAGGTCGTGTTCTGATACCTGATATTGATTACTTAATGCCTCGTGCATTTCGCTGTCTTTTATTGGTGGAATTTTAACCAACTGGCACCGCGATAATAATGTTGAAAGCATTTGCTCAGTTTCTTCGGCAATTAATATAAAAACTGTTTTTGAAGGTGGTTCTTCAAGAATCTTTAGCAATTTGTTAGCAGCAGTAATATTCATTTTCTCAGGCAACCAAATGAGCATACATTTATATTCTGCCTCAAAAGTTTTTAAATTCAGTTTTTTAATTATTTCGCCAGCTTCTTCGGCATAAATTGTTCCCTGTTTGTTTTCCCGCCCAATATGCGAATACCATTGCAATGGAGTAAAATAAATGTTTGAGTTTAACATTTCACGCCATTCTTTCATAAATTCATTGCATACCAAAGTGTTTTCATTAACTTTCATTAATGGAAAAACAAAATGCAAATCGGGATGTACTAATTTTTGATATTTTAAGCATGATGGACAAATGCCACAACTTTCAACTTCTTGTGGGTTTTCACAATTAATATATTGTGAAAAAGCAACAGCCAATCCCAATTTTCCACATCCTTCGGGTCCAACAAATAATAAAGCATGGGGAATTCTATTCTCTTTTTTTGAGAAAATCAATGCTCTTTTTACACTTTGCTGACCAACTACTTCAGAAAATTTCATCTTTAAAAAATTACGTAAAATTATTATTTTTTATGATTTTCAAAATTAATTAAAAAATAATTCATATTTTAGATGCCTGTAAATTAATAAATATTTGAGCAATGAATTCAATAAACGATGTAAATTTTAAAGGAAAGAAAATCCTTATCAGGGTTGACTTTAACGTACCATTAAACCATAACAGACAAGTTATGGACGACACGCGTATTCGTGAGTCAATTCCTACAATAAACAAAGTTTTAAACGATGGAGGTACCGTAATTTTGATGTCGCATCTTGGTCGTCCTAATGGTTATGAACCCGATTATTCGCTTACACCAATTGTTCCGGTACTTTCCAAATTGCTTGGACGCAATGTTATTTTTACCCGTGATTTGTTTGGTGCTAAAACATTTGAGGTATGCGGAAAAATGAAAACCGGTGAAGTAGCGATGTTGGAAAATCTTCGTTTTTATAAAGAAGAAGAAGCCGGCGACGATAAATTTGCCAAAGAATTAGCTTCACTTGCCGACGCATACATCAACGATGCCTTTGCAACATCGCATCGAAATCATACTTCGGTTGCAACTATTGCAAAATATTTTAAAGGTAAAAGCTATTTTGGGCTATTACTTGAAGATGAAATTAAAAATTTAGATAAAGTTTTATTTGATGCCGAACCTTCGTTTACAGCAATAGTTGGAGGTGCCAAAGTTTCTACTAAAATAGGCATCATTAAAAATATAATAAGTAAAGTTGATAATTTAATAGTTGGGGGAGGAATGTCATTTACTTTTATGGAAGCATTGGGTGGTAAAATAGGTGATTCAATTATAGAAAGAGACAAAATTGAATTAGCAAAAAGTATAGTGCAAGAAGTTATGCTTAAAGGTGTTAACTTGTATTTGCCTACCGATGCTGTTGTTGCAGACGGGTTTTCAAATGAAGCTTTAACAAAAGTTGTTTCGTCTGATAATATTCCAAATGGATGGATGGGACTTGATATTGGTCCAAAATCGTGTCGTAGGTTTGCCGAAATTATTAGTCACTCACAAACAATTTTATGGAACGGACCATTAGGTGTTTTCGAAATGCAGAATTTCCGTCAGGGAACAAAATCAATTGCTATTGCCGTTGCCAGCGCAACAATTAGCGGTTCGTTTTCGCTTATTGGAGGTGGTGATACTGTTGCTGCTCTTAACCAATTTAACTTAACCGACCAAATGAGTTATGTTTCTACAGGTGGTGGTGCAATGTTAGAATATCTCGAAGGAAAAGAATTGCCAGGTATTTTTGCTATTCGTGGTCCACACAAAATAGAACATTCTGCAAAAGAAAAACGCTCAGCAACAAAAGCTCCAAAGAAAAAATAATTGCAAAACTTATCTCGTAAAATAAAATTAATTAGAAATTAATAGTAAAACCAGTAAACAAAGTATTAAGTACAAAGTATAATGAACAGTAAACTTTTTAAAACTTTTTTGAACATAGAACAATGAACATTTTTGAACTTTTTTGAACATAGAACAATGAAATAGATAGAAATAAATAGAAATACATTGTAAATTCGTATATTCGTAAAATTCGTATTTCGTAAAGAACAATGAACATAGAACAATGAACTTTTTTGAACAGTGAACTTTTTTTACCCGAAACTTAAAACTCGAAACTGAAAACTTTTTTGAACATAGAACAATGAACATTTTTGAACTTTTTTGAACATAGAACAATGAACATTTTTAAACTTTTTGAACATTTTTATGCAAACACTTAATATTAGAGGATTACAAGAAGCCGACCTTCGTGGAAAGATTGTGTTGGTTCGCGTTGACCATAACGTAGTTAAAAAAGGAATAATTTATGACCCTTACAGAATTGACGCTACTTTTGGCACACTTTATCATATAAATGCCAAAGGCGGAAAAATAATTTTGATGACTCACGTTGGTCGTCCAAAAGACAAAAAAACTGGTGAAATTGCAATTGATAAAAACTCATCGGTAGAACCAATTGTTGAATACTTGCAAAATAAATTTCATATAAATATCAAAATCCCGGAATTTTACCAGCACGAAAAACTTGGCTACCTTGGAATCGAAACATCTGTAAATCATCTTATTAAAGATTTAAAAGATGGAGAAATTGATGCCATTTATTTGCCTAATACTCGCTGGTTTCAAGGCGAAGAATCAAAAAGGGACGATTCAGAACGCTTTGCTAATCAGTTAGCCGGGCTTGCCGATATTTATGTTAACGATGCTTTCGGCTCGTGGCAGCCACATACATCAACTGTAAAAGTAAATAAATATCTTCCTTCGTATGCCGGATTTTTAATGCAAAAAGAATTAAGTAATTTAGGAAGAATTTTTAATCCTATTCAACCATTTGTAGCAGTTGTAGCTGGAGCAAAATTCGACACAAAAATTGAACCTTTATATGCCCTGCTTAAAAAAGCCGATTTTTTAGTTCTTGGTGGAGTAATTTATAATGCTTATTTATGTGCAAAGTACAATATCTCTATAAAAGGAATAGAACAGGAAGATTTAGAGCACGCTAAAAAATTTGTAGAGTACTCGTTGCAATTTCCAGGCAAGCTCATCGAATTACCATTTATTATAGAGTCAGATACTATGGAGGGCAAATTTGAAAACCAAAATCGTGTTCACGATATTCGCAAATTAAAATCCGGAACAAAATTAAATTATGTTCTTGATGTAGCAAAAGAGTCATTCCACGAAGAGAATGTTATAAGTATTTTCCATTCAGCAAAAACTATTTTTGTGAATGCTGTTATGGGCTATACACCTCATTTTAACGAAGGTACAATTGCCCTCGATGAACTTATTGACAAAAGCCCCGAATCAGTTAAATTATATGGCGGTGGCGATACTATGCAAGAGTTAAAACGTTTATTGCCTGGATTGTACATCGTTGCATTAGATAGTCCGCATTATTATATTTTTACAGGAGGTGGAGCAGTTTTAAAAGCTATTCAGGAAGGAACTTACGAAGGTATTGAACCTGTTAAAGCATTATTAAAATAAATCGTTTTTTGTAACTAATCTTGTTAAAGTTAATATAATTTTTCGTTTAACTTGCACCATATTTCTCGCAAATATATTGTCACGCAAAGACGCAATGCTCGCAAAGTTTTAAGCTCGCAGAGTTAAAAAAATCATTTATGATTTTTTTCATTGCGTGCTAAAACAAGTCAAATCCGAAAGAAACAATTATTCACAGTCCCGATGCTTCGAAAACGAGCGATTGCGTGGTTTAACGTCATAGCAGGCTGTCATCTTGAGCTTGTCGAAAAACTGCCATCTCATAAAAGTTTCTACTTTTTTGTTGATTTTGACATTGCAAAACCCTTTGTCACCCATTTATTTTTTCTATTTTCATTGCGTTCTCTGCGACTTTGCGTGACAATTTTATGCATACTGAATAGTTACCGTTTTTTTTAATATTTTCATTGTTTATTAAAATTTTGTATTTTTGTATAAAATACTATAAAAATGAAAAAGTTCTTTTTTACATTAATGCTTATTGCTTTTACTTTAGTTGTATTAGCTCAAAACGATGTTGTAAATAATTCACAAATATCAAAAATAACTTCCGATGTAAACAAAGCAATTGTCAACAATTACCAAAAAGTAAAGACATTTTATGAAAATGCCTATCAGAAATTTCCTGCTGTGCCACTTGGTATGCTTGAAGCTGTTGCTTTTACTAATAGCCGGTTTTTTCACATTACTCATAATTCAGGTGGTGCAGAAAGCTGTATAGGATTACCCAAGTATTATGGAGTAATGGGACTTGTTAAGAATGGAAAAAATTATTTCCGAAACAATCTTATTAAAGTTTCCGAATTATCTGGTATTTCAGTAAACGACATAATACAAAGTCCCGAAAAAAATATTATGGCTTATGCTGCTGCATACAGTTTAATTAAAACAAAACTTAATGTCAGCAGTATGAAACCAGAAGCTCAAATTCCTGTTTTGATTGAACTTAGTGAGCTTCCCGTTACACAAGAATTACAAGATAATTTTGCGTTAAATAGTCATTTGTATAGTGTGTATTATTTTTTAAACACTCCGTACTATCAGAGTTTATGCGATTTTTCTTGCTATCAAATTGATTTTATTAATATATTTGGCGAAAATAATTACAAAATATTAAGTTCACCTCATATTATTATTTCTGATACTACAATCATCAATACCAAAGGAATTCGCTATCAGCAAAATAATCCGACACCTTCGTTTAGTCCGTCTTCAACTGATTATCCACCTGCATTATGGGATTTGGCATGTACAGATAACTTTACTTACGGAAGGTCACAAGCAGTTTCAGCAGTAACTATACACGATGTTGAAGGAAGTTATGCCGGCTGTATTTCATGGTTTAATAACTGTACAGCAAGTGTTTCGGCTCATTATGTTTTACGTTCATCTGATGGGCAAATAACTCAAATGGTTGCAGAAGCTGATAAAGCATGGCATGTTGGTTCCGAAAATCCATACACCATTGGTTTTGAACACGAAGGATATGCAAGCCAAACCGGCTGGTACACAGTTGCTATGTACACAGCTTCGGCGGCATTATCAAGAGATATTTGTGTAAATAGTGGTTATGGAATAAATCCAGTTCGTACAGGTTTTTGGCCCTGGCTTGCCACAACATACTACAATGTGTCAGGTATTCCCGGCTCGTGCTGTCAAGTAAAAGGTCATCAACATTATCCAAACCAAACGCATACAGACCCTGGTCCAAACTGGAACTGGGATTATTACTACAAACTAATAAACAATAGCACTACTGCCACTACACTGACTACCGCCACAGGAAATTTTTATGATTCAGGCGGCTCTGGCGGAAATTATGTAGATGATGAAAGAAAAATATGGGTAATTAGCCCAACAGGTGCATCTGCAGTTATTCTTAATTTTAGCAGTTTTGACATAGAAAATACTTGGGATTACCTCTACATATATGATGGAACTGATGTTTGGGCTCCGCTTATTGGATATTACACAGGGACAAGTGGTCCTGGTACTGTTACCGCTAATAGCGGTTCTATGACCATTGAGTTTCGCTCTGATTGTAGCACTACTGCAACTGGATGGACTGCTAATTGGACATCTTTATCGCCCGATAATATTTTACCTACAACCTCCATTTCTACTCCAAATACATGGGAAACTGCCGATTTTACTGCTACTTTTACCGATGCCGATAATATAGGAGTAGAAAAATCATTTTATCAGGTACTCGATTTTGATGGAACTTATTGGGGTGCCAATGCCAACAACGGCTTTTTTGCCGATAATTTTGA
>Ga0154308_1214_pt1 | contig 28162 bp, 19 predicted proteins | sample RifGroA2_FD_105602 | JGI IMG/M metagenome (GOLD analysis project Ga0154308, IMG submission 105602) | Bacteroidetes bacterium GWA2_32_17
CTTCTGCAAAATTGTTAATGTCTTCTTTCGCAATCTTCAGCGAATTATTTACTATTACTTGTTTAATAGCATGAAGTGTATCGGTTGTAAAAGTTCCCTCACTTATGGTCAGTTGAGATGTCTGAATGCTATTTGATATTATTGCATTGGAAGAAATATTCCCTGGTGTATTTATATTACCATTTACTTGTACATCTCCATTTACTTTCAACTTGTTTTCCAACTTAACATCACCGACAAATTTTGAATAACCATAAAATGCTTTTGTACTATCCATTAAAATAGAATCGGCTTGAATTGATGCAGATTTTAAAGTGGCAGTTTCAACTGATGTTGTTGCATTTACTTTGTCGGAAATAATAATACCACCGCCCACATAAAGATTTTGGGAAATTCGCACATTGCCATTTACATCTAATTGGTATTGAGGATTCAGAACTCCAATTCCCACATATCCGGTGTCGGGAAAAACATTTTGTGCATTAGCTTTGTTACTAAGTAACATAATACTATTCAATAGAATAGAATAGAATAGAATAGAATAGAATAGATTTTTTTCATAGTAATAAATTTTAATAATTATTTAGCAAAATTCGACTATGTAAAATTAAAAGTCAAGTTTTTTGGAATAAAAAGTTATTAACAATGTTATTTACTGCTATAATAAAAGAAATAAATATTTTTAATGATTCACAATTTCTTTACTCTCAACCTCTTTATTATTATTTAGTGTCTGTCTATAAAGTCTTGTTTGAACCAAAATATCAGGAGTCCAAGAGTCTGAAATATAAAGTTCGATGACAAGGCTTGCGAAGTTTTGAAAATCAAGGAGTTTACTTATGTAAATGACTGTTTTCAAAACAAGCATAACGCAGTCAGCGGACTTTATAGACAGAATTTATTTATCATCTTTTACTGTTCATAATGATATAACAACTAATAAAAATGGCACAAGTAAGAGTTACAAAAGAGTTTAAATTCGAAATGGCACATGCCCTTTGGAATTACGATGGACTTTGCAAAAATATTCATGGTCATAGTTATATTTTATATGTAACAGTTTTGGGAGAACCAATAGCCGATAATAACAATAAAAAATTAGGAATGGTTATAGATTTTGGTGACTTAAAAAAAATTGTAAACCAAGTAATTGTAACTGATATGGACCATTCGCTTGTTGTAAGCGAAAAATCTAATTATACGCCTTTATTTGAAACAGGGCAAATGTTTGAACGTCATCATATTTTGCCTTACCAGCCAACTTGCGAAAATATGGTTGTTGATTTTGCTGAAAGAATTAAAAAGTTACTTCCCGAAAGTGTAAAGTTGCATAGTATTAGACTCTACGAAACTGCAACATCTTATGCAGAGTGGAATGTTGACGATAATGAAGTTAAAACCTAACAGCCCCGATAGCTATCGTATACGCGTCAAGCTAAGAACCCATTTTTTGACTTAAAAGCCCCTGATTCTCAATAAAATGATCGGGACTAAAGTCCCCTGTTTTGTGGTGCATCTATTTACCCCAACCTGAAGGTCGGGGCTAATAATTCTATTCAATTATAATCAATAACCCCGACATTTATGTCGGGGGTTTGAATACTCCATCTGATGCGGGCTTTAGCCCATAAATTCAATCCTTAACTTGACGCCAATGCGATAGCTATCGGGATTAAAAACCTGTGAGATTTCTTTTATAACCTTAAATTCGCAAGCATTATGACGGTTGTAAGGTCAGGCTTCGACTTTGCTCAGTCTGACAGTCACCTTGAGCGGAGTCGAAAGGTGTTAGGGTAAAAGGATTTCGAGAAGGCTTGCGGATTTAAGGTATAATAAAAAATGCCCGACAAAATTGCCGGGCATTTTTTATTTATCATATTTTTTACTGTCCTGTAACAGATTTTGGTTTTTCTTTAACTTCAGATTTTGGTTTAAGGTCTTTACCAATTTGGTCGAACTGGTCGAGTGTGTAACTCTTATTCTTTACAATTAAAGTAGTTACATTTAAAGATTTGAAAAGTGGTACCATAACTTCTTTGCCTTTTTTGTTTAATTTTAATGTTGCCTGGTATTCTGATTGTCCCTTAACTTTTGGAGCAATTTCAAAGTGATTAACAATTGCATTAGCTCTCATTGTGGTTTTAAAATTATCTGATTCTTTATCAGAGTTTAAACCAACAATACTAAAAGTTGCTACAAAAAGTTCATTTTCTTTTGTAAATACTTTACCATCTTTTAGACTAAACTTTAATGATAAATTAGTTTGACCAATAGAAAAAACTGCTATCCCTAAAAAAAGGATTGAGAAAACAAATAGATTTTTCATAATTATTAATTTTAAAATTATTGTACAAAGATATAACTATTTTTAATTTCTGCAATTTTTTTTTAATTTTTAACTTTGTTAGATGGAACAACGCATTTTGGTGTTTCCCATTTACATTTTAATTCTTCGGGTTTAATAGTTTCTTCGTTGCATTTTAGGAAATTCCCTTGCTTGTCTTTTTTTAGTACAAAGAGTTTCCCTTCAAAAATCATTTCTTTAATTTTTAAGGTAAGTTCTTCGGTATTTGTGCTTAAGTTTCCTTTTCCAACTTCTATTCCCACATCGTTATTTAAAAAATCCATTTGCCCCGATTGTTCGTCTGGCAATGTGCCATCTTCTGTTCTATGTTTTTTGTAGTCGCTATAATTTCCTTTTTCGTGTGCGTTTCCGAGCGAACGGGCAGCCCTCCATCCATATTTTTGAGTAACACAAGCCATCCAGTATGCATGACGAAATGCATCTAACTGTCCCCCATTTAAATCGCCATCGAGTAAAGAATCACTTAATAATTCGCGTGCCTTTTGAGATGATTCAATGCTAATTTTATATGCTTTTTTAGCAATAAAAGGGTGAAATATTACCCATCTTTTTTCGGGACATGATAGTTTAAAAAATCCATTAGATTCTCTTTGTGAATATGAATTTAAAGAAAATCCCAAAACAAAAAAAGCCACCGATATAAAACCAATGGCTTTTAATTTCAATATTTTAAATTTACTCAACAACAATTACAAGATATTTTGATGCACTCCAAAATTCAGTATAATTTGTTATTACTAGTTTATCAACTTTTTTATCGCTTCCTTCAAATTTGTATGATGACGATGGGTGAGTTGTAACAAGATGTGCTTTTTTACAATTTAATGGAATTGAGCTAATTTTTGTAATATCAACTTTTGTAAAATAATCTTTATTAAAACCATCCATTAGTTTTTCCATTCTGCCAATACCAATAAACCCGCCTTCTTTTGTGATAACCTTATGTTCGTTAAGCTCTTTGCGTGTTCCATAAACATACCAAGCGGTATTTAACTCTTCGGTTTTTGCCGAAATAACATTTTCTTTATTTACATTTTCGTTTGACAAACTATCAACTGTTGTTATAAGAATTTCAACTTTAATATTCATTTTTTCGAGTTGGTCCTTTAAAGCAGTTATTTCTTGCTCGTTAACTTCAATTTGCTTCGAAAGATTTTCAATCATTTTTTCGAGCTCAACCATTTTTCCTTCCGATTTTTTAAGCTTTCTTTTAAGTTGAGCAATAGTTTCTTTATTTTTTTGCATTAAATCGTAAATAAGTTGCATGTCGTTATTAATTTGCTCTTTCGACGATTGGGCAACTTCGGTACCGGTAGCATTTACAGAAATTAATTTTTCGGTTTCTTTAATTTTATCAATATTGCTTTGAATTTCGTTAAAATCGGACAAATACTGATTAATTTTTCCGGCATCGGTATTCGCAAGTCCCTCAAGACTATCACGTTCTAATTGAAGTTTTTTATACTCAGGGTCTTCTTTAACATTTGTACATGAAAATGTAATTGCTGCGATTAATACAAAAAGTAATTTCTTCATAAATTTATTTTTAAAATTGTGCAAAATTATATTAAATTTATTTGATGTCTGAAAAAAACATATAAAATATTTTAAATCATTAATATTATGAAACTTCTACAATGTTTTTATAAGTAATTTTTTTTAAACAATATATTATTCACTTGTAATTAGTGTCTGTATATAAAATAAGGGGCTGAGTTATAATGTTCGAGTTTGAGGCTTGCGAAGTTTTGAAAACCAAGGAGTTTACTTATGTAAATGACTTTTTTCAAAACAAGTTTACCCCCGTAGCGAAGCGTACTGGGGCATAACGAAAAAATCGGACATTATAGTCAGACACTAATTATTTTATCTTGAATTGCTTTAACAACAATAACAATTTCGCCCTTAACAGTTTTTTGATTAAAATAAACGGCTAATTCCTTTAATGTTCCAATTTTATTTTCTTCGTATATTTTTGTTAACTCACGAGATACGCATGCTTCGCGAGTTTCGCCAAAATATTCGGATAGTTCATTTAATGCTTTTACTAATCTGTATGGCGATTCGTATAAAATAATAGTTCGTTTTTCGAGGGCTAATTCCAGCATTCGTTTTTTTCGCCCCTTTTTTTGAGGCAAAAAACCTTCGAAAATAAACTTATCGCTCGGAAAACCACTATTTACAAGTGCCGGAATAAGAGCAGTGGCACCAGGTAAACATTCTACCGAAATTTCGTTTTGCAAACATTCGCGAACCAATAAAAATCCAGGGTCGCTAATGCATGGCGTACCGGCATCGCTAACAAGGGCAATTAATAAACCCGATTCTAATTGATTTATAATGTTTTGCAAAGTGCCATGTTCATTAAATTTGTGATAACTAATTACCTTTTTTTGAATTTCAAAATGCTTTAATAATTTAATTGTTTGACGAGTATCTTCGGCCAAAATTAAATCTACTTCCTTTAATATTCGTAAAGCTCTTAAAGTAATATCCTCTAAATTGCCAATTGGTGTGGGAACTATATATAATTTTTTCATTTATTTAATGTTTAAAAATTAAAATTGTTTAACTTTATATCGAAAAACAAAACTAATAATTAAAAACATATTTTATGGAAAATTCAAAAACTGCTGAAATTTTAAAATCAGCTATTTTAATGGAAATGCGTGGGCAAGCTTTTTACACACAAGTTGCAAATCAAACAAAAAGTACCGAAGTAAAAAAGATTTTCGAATTAATGGCTAAAGAAGAATTTATTCACGAAAAATTTCTTTCAGAACAATATCGCGAACTTCAAAAAAACAACATATTTGGTGAAATTGATTTGCCAAGTTCAGAGGGTTTTGCAAGCATTATTTTAAACAACAATTTGAAAAAAGAAATTTCAGCAGCAAGTTACGAAGCTGCAGCTATTTCGGCAGCAATTGATATGGAAAATAATGCAATAAAAACATATACCGAAAGAGCAAATTTAGCCACCGATAAAAATGAAAAAGATTTATTTAACTGGCTTGCAAATTGGGAAAAAACACATCACGAAATTTTAATTCATATTGATAATGAGTTAAAAGAATCAATTTGGTTCGATAATAAATTTTGGCCATTTTAATTTTATTTATATATTTGCTTTCAGAAATTAATTATTAATAATTTAAAAAAATATTTTATGAAAAAATTTGTTTGTTTTTTAGTATTGTTTGTTTTTGCAGTAATAACAGCCAATACGGCTTCTGCCCAAAAAGTTTTTTCTACTCAATACAGTAGCGATGCTCAAGTAAAAGTATATGTAACACAATACAGTAGTGATGCCGATTTAATTGTTTACAAATGCAAATATTCGAGCGATGCAAGCGGTAACGATGGCAAATGGTATTTTACCGAATACAGTAGCGATGCTCAAAAGAAAATTTTCTTTACTGAATACAGTAGCGATGCCGATTTAAAAATATATTTTACCGAGTATAGCAGCGATGCTGGCTGGAAAAATCAATCGAAAAAACAATTAATGTATTAAAAATTTTGATTTAATTTTAAAATCAGACATTTTTCATTGAGCAGTTTACAATTTTACGAATTTTGCTAAAAACCCTCAACCTTATAAACCCCTGGTATCTTTTTTAGTGAAAATTTACCAAGATGAATTTGATTTAATCTGTGATGACTGTGTAATCTTCAGATAAATTGGAACAAGTCGTAGCAAGCGTTTGTTTATTAATATTTTGAACCGACAGGATTTTACAAAATTTTTAATTATCTTTACATTTGAAAAAACATTTTTAATGTCATCAAAAAAAACAAGCAGTAAATTAATTGTAAATTTTGATATTTCATATTCATTATTCGGAATTTCATCTTCCGAACAAATATTTGTTGCTTCAATTGAATTGAATAAGTTGATTAAAATTAATTTAAGTTTATGTAAATCATTAGAATTAAAACGTAATAGCAACTTGCTGTCTTTTAGCACTTTCTCGTTCAATAACCATGATTGCAATTTGAATTACTCTTTAATTTCTAATAAAACTAAAGATGGCTTTTTACTCGAGAATTATAAAAATTTAGATTATTTGTTTATTGTTTCGAGTAATGAACAAAATATGCTATTTAAACAAGATTTATTTAAAAAATTACGTTCAGAAATTTTTATAGTTGTTTCGGAGTTAAAACTAACAAATAAAAAAGAAATAGAACTTATTAATAATGTTCTATATCAATTATGGACAGACACTAAATATACTCATTCTTGATAGGTTTGCAAATGCAAATCTATTTAGGAATTGTTATGAAATAACATAATCATTTATAATTAGCAACGTCATTTATGACGTTGAAATAAAACAACCAACAAATCGGCTTTAGCCAAAAACAAATATCTGTGGCTAAAGCCGTTATTATAATTTCTATTTTACCGTAGCATAAATGCTACGGCTATTTATGCAAAAATCAAATAACCATGTTATTTCGTTACAATCACTTAGAATGAGTTATGCCGATAGGAATTTTTCATTTTTCTATTCCGTATCAGTGTAAATATACTTCTCAATAATATTAAAAAGTTTTTTTAAGGCAACTTCTATTTAAATTATTCGTAAAAAGAAAAATATTTATTACATTTTTTTTAAATTTACACCTATGAAAAATTTTATACTTCTTTTAAGTGCAATTATCCTATCAGAATTAGGATATGCACAGCACACTTTAGTTTTAAACCCAGTTGCAGATTGTTATGTAGAGACTTATGGAGGAGGAGAAGGTAAAAATTCCTTTCTCAAGTTCGATATTTCTCCCCTTCCTGCCGGGATTGTTTTCACAAATACCAAACTTCGTGCTTTTGTTTCCGATATTTTACCTGGCTGGGATGGCGATTTAAAAATAATTCATTACACTAACCAAACGTGGGTTGAGGGCGATAGTAATAAATTTATTTGGCAGCCCGTTTATTTTACAGATACAATTACTCAATTAATTGGGTTTGGAACTTTACCCGGTTGGGCAGAAACTATTGATTTTAATTCATTCCTAAATGTTGATTATCTGGCTTCAAACAATTTCTTTTCTGTTTTATTGAAAGATGTTGACGACCCTACTTGTTGTCCAGACCTAAATGAAATAAGTATAAATGATAACGATAGCATGATGCTCGGAAATATTTTTAATGATAACATCGTTTTCAGGCCAAGAGAATGGGTTATTGCTCCTCCCGAATTAGTTATTGATTATGGCATTCCGCCTACGGTACAACCAGTTTTCCCTGTATCGCCTGTTTGTGAAAACAGTTCTGTCTCTTTTTCGATTTCTGTAACCGGCGATTCACCTTTTACATATCAATGGCAATTAAACGGATTTGATATAACAGGTGCAAATGCAGATACCTATTCTTTAGCATCTGCACAATTAACAGATGACGGAAATTATACCTGCATTGTTACCAACGCTTATGGTTCCGACACTTCAGATGTTATTTCTTTGGTTGTTAATGCAGTTCCAATAATAAGTTTTACAAATACCAATGTGTTATGTTATGGTGATAGTTCCGGTGCAATTGATTTGACAGTTACAAATGGTACTTTACCTTATAATTATTCATGGTCTAATGGGGCAACAACCGAAGATTTAAACGGATTGACTGCCGGAATTTACTCGCCAACTGTTACTGATGCAAATGGTTGTACTGCAACAACTTCTGTTACCATTAGCCAACCTGATACAATTGTAGTTACTGCTTCGCATACAAATGTAACTTGCAATGGGCTTTGCGATGGAACAGCAACTCTTTCGGTAACTGGTGGTATAGCTCCATATACATATATTTGGAGCAATACTGTAACAATAAATTTAATTTCTAACCTGTGTGCAGGTATTTATTGTTGTACAATTACAGATTTTAATGGTTGTTCAACTACAAAATGTGTAAATATTACGCAGCCCAATGAACTCATAATAACCCATTTGCAAACAAATGTTACATGTAATGGGCTCTGCGATGGAACAGTAACTCTTTATATAGCGGGTGGCTCGGATCCTTATTCATATCTTTGGAGTAATGGTGCAATCAGTAATCCAATAACAAATTTATGTGCAGGCATTTATAGTTCAACGATAACAGACGCTAATGGTTGTACTGCAACAACCTCTGTTACAATATCCGAACAGGCAATACTTTCAGTTTCTGTTTCACAAACAAATGTAACCTGTAATGGACTTTGCAATGGAACAGCAACTCCTGTTATAAGTGGTGGCACTTCTCCGTATTCATGTTTATGGAGTAATGGTCAAACATCTATAAATGCAACAAATCTTTGTGCAGGCATATATAGTGTAACTGTAACAGATGGCAATAACTGTACTGCAACAACCTCTGATACAATCACACAACCTGTAGTGCTTACAGTGTCTGTTTCATCACAAACAAATGTAAATTGTAATGGGTTTTGTGATGGAAGTGCAACTGTTACCATAGGTGGCGGAACATCCCCTTATTCAATTAATTGGAGTAATGGAATGTCTTTTAATAACATTACTTCTACCACCAGTACCGTAAATGGTTTATGTGCTGGTGCTTATAGTGCAACACTAACCGATGCCAATGGTTGTACTGCAACAACTTCTGTAACAATAACTGAACCTTCGGCAATTATTGTTTATGTTTCACAAACAAACGTAAAATGTAATGGAGTTTGTGATGGAAATATAAGTTTATCGGCTTCGGGAGGAGTTCCTTCTTATACATATTTATGGGGTAATGCTGAAATAGATAGTACGATAACAGACTTATGTGCAGGTGTTCATTGTTATACAGTTACCGATGCAAATGGTTGCATAGCAACTGGTTGTGTTACAATTACACAGCCTGCTCCAATTACAGCTTCTGTTTCACAAACAAATGTTACCTGTAATGGACTTTGTAATGGAACAGCAGCACTTACTGTAAGTGGAGAAAATCCGCCATATTCATATTTGTGGAATAATCTTTCTACAGGTGATTCAATAATAAATTTATGTTCAGGTACATATTGTTGTACAATTACCGATTCTAACAATTGCACAATAACAACTTGTGTTACAATTACACAACCTGCTGCAATTATAGTTTCTGTTTTACAAACAAATATTACCTGTAATGGACTTTGCGATGGAACAGCAACACTCACTGTAAGTGGAGAATATCCACCATATTCATATTTATGGAGTAATCTTTCTACTGGAAATTCTATAATAGATTTATGTTCAGGTACATATTGTTGTACAATTACCGATTCGAACAATTGCACAATAACTGCTTGCGTTACAATTACCGAACCGTCAGCACTTTCAGTTTCTGTTTTACAAACAAATGTTACCTGTAATGGACTTTGCAATGGAACAGCAACACTTACTGCAAGTGGAGGTACTTCACCTTATATGTATATTTGGAGTAACGGTGCAATTGGAAGCCCAATTACAAATTTATGTGCTGGCGTTTATTGCTGTACAATTACTGATTCGAACAATTGCACAATAACTGCTTGTGTTACAATAACCGAACCTGCGGCACTTTCAATTTCTGTTTCACAAACTAATGTAACATGTAATGGATTATGCGATGGAACAGCCACAGTTACAGTTAGCGGAGGCACTCCTGGATATGCCTATTTATGGAACACAGTACCAATGCAAAACACAACTACAATAGTTAATCTGTGTGCAGGAATTTATAACCTTACTGTTACTGATAGTAATGGATGTACTGCAACGGCTTCGGTTATAATAACTGAACCTAATCCTATGGCTGTTTCAATTATTTCCCTGTTCAACCCTACTTGTAATGATTTATGTAATGGTACTGCAGATATAAATGTTTCCGGCGGAACAACTCCTTACGCAGTTTTATGGTCTGATGGACAAACCGGAACATCTATAACAGATTTGTGTGCAGGGAATTATTTTGCTACTATTACAGATGCCAATATCTGTATAACAGTTTTAATGTTAACAGTTACAGAACCTGTTGAGATAACAATTAACACTATTACAACTAATGCTTCATGCGGATTGTGTGATGGAAGTGCAATTTCATCTGCTTCGGGTGGAAATCCTCCATACAATTTTGTATGGGATGATTTGATAGGAACGGTGAATGATACAATAGCCAACCTTTGTGCCGGATTATTACATGTTACCGTAATTGACGCCAATTTGTGTACTTCAATTGATACCGTTTATATTAACAATATTAACGGTCCCATACTTGACAGCATGATTTATTCTGATGTAAGTTGTCCTGGATATTGCGATGGATGGGCTAATATTTATGTTTCAGGTGGAAATCCGCCATATACATATCTATGGTCAAACGGGAATACTACTGCAGGAATTAATCCTGTGTGTGCCGGATACTATGATGTAACTGTTACTGATAATTCAGGTTGTATTACAATTGCATCAGTAAATATTAACGAACCAATAATAATGACCGCAATATTATCTTCTACAGACGATTACGGAGCTAATGATGGTACTGCTACTGTATTTGTTTCAGGAGGCGGGGCTCCATATACTTATTTATGGGACGATTTGTATGCACAAATTACTTCTACTGCTACTAATCTCATTGCTGGCTGGTATCATGTTACAGTTACAAATGCCAATGGCTGCACAATTATTGATTCGGTTGAAGTAATACTCTGGACAGAAGTTGTAACTCAAAAAATAAACTTTAATTATACATTGTATCCCAATCCTGCTGAAAGTGATATTAATCTGAAAATAACTACTGATAAAGCTGAAAATATTTCACTAACTATATACAACAGTATTGGTAATCTTATTTTGACAAAAGAAATATCATTAACCGTTGGAGATAATCTTAATAACTTTGACTTACAACGAATCACTCCCGGAATTTATTTTGTAAAATTGCAACGTTCAGACAAAGTTTTATATATTAAATTTATTAAAAATTAAAAAAATCGCAATGCTATACTAAAAACGGGATAAATTGTAGCATTTTATGATTATAATAAAGGTATAGTGGTGTATGGTATAAAGGTATATGGCATAGCGTGTTATGCCCTATATACTTATACCTAAAATTCAAATGCACAAATTTATACCGTTCAAAGTATAAAAGGTAAAACAAAATAAAAATAAAATTCATTATGAGAAAAATAATTTTAATAACTTTTGCATTTTGTTTTCAGGTGTTATTTTGCATTGCTCAAAATTTACCTATTGGTTATTTAGATTATGTCGACCAAAATGGCGGTTATGGTTGGGCTTACGACCAGGATGCCGGCACACTGCCTGTTGATGTTCATATTTATATTGATGGAAGACTATATGCAGCTATTACCGCTAACGAAAGCAGACCCGATTTGGTTACTGCCGGTATTACTCCTAATCCTGAGCATGGATATTCTTTTACAATTACCGGCTATGACCCTACACGTGCACATGAGGTAATTGTTTATGCAATTAATTATGGCGGTGGTGTAAACCCGTCTTTAACGAATTGTCCGGCTATAATTGGAGTACAACCATCTGGCGATGCTTCAATTAGTAATATTGCAGGACCTTCAAGCATTGTAATCTCTACAACTCAACGTCTTGCCGGTGCAATTGGTTCACTTACGTGGAATGGTAAAGAGTTTATTAATAGTTATGACCACGGAAGGGAATTACAATCTGCTACTTCGTTCAATGGATGGGGTGAATGTTTTAATCCAACAGAAGCTGGTTCTTCGCAAGATGGTACGGGAAATATAAGCACAAGTTTTTTGCAATATCTGAATGCTTCAGGAAACTTCTTGGAAACACAGATTCTTCCAGCATTCTGGACACAACCAGGATATACAGCTCCAGGATGCGGTGCTGCTATTAATACTACGCAAAGAGCATCACATTATTTTCATAAAAAAGTTTCAATTGGAATGCCTGGTATGGCACATGTTGTAAAATATAATACTGAATTTGATATACCTGAAAATTATAGTAGTGGCACCTTTGAAGCACTTACAGGGTATATGCCTCCCGATTTTTCAGTATTCTGGACTTACAACCCTGCCAGTCAGCAATTAACTTCATTATCTGATGGTCCCGGTGAGCAAGAATTACCGATTGTTTTTTCAACAACAGATAATAACTATGCTATGGGAATTTATTCTCCCGATTTGCCCGACCCACAATGGGCAGGTGCAGGCTACGGAAGATTTCGTTTTGGCGATTGTACTAAATGGAATTGTGTTTTCAGAGAAAATAATGTTACAGGGACATATAAATTTCGTAGTTATTTGTTCGTTGGTTCACTTACAAATGTTACAGTATCTATGACCCAGTTGTATAATTATTTTAACATTGCAGCCAACTTTTCTGCTGATACCGTATATGCCGGCTCCACAACAAATTTTACAGACTTTACTACCGGCTCAAATTCTGAAACCCAATACCAATGGGATATCAATAATGACGGTACTATTGAAGATACGACATCAGGAAATTTTTCATATCTGTTTCCTGCCGCAGGCAACTATTCTGTTAAGCTTACTACAATTAATGGTGTTGCTTCTGCTCACCAAAGCAGTATAATAAAAAATGTAGTTGTTCTTTATAATGGAATTCCCCCTGCGGTACAACCCGTTTCCCCCGTATCACCTGTTTGCGAAGGTAGCGGAGTATCGTTTTCAATTTCAGTAACCGGCGATGCACCTTTTATATATCAATGGCAATTAAACGGAGTTGATATTGCAGGTGCAAATACAGATATTTATTCATTAGCTTCGGCACAACTTACAGATGCAGGAAATTACACCTGTGTTGTTACCAATGCTTATGGTTCTGATGTTTCAGATAGTATTGCCTTGGTTGTCAATTCTGTTCCTATAGTAACTGTTGTTGGAACGAACATTGCCTGCAATGGACTTTGCGATGGAATTGCAACTCTTTCAGCTTCAGGAGGCACAGCTCCTTATTCATATATGTGGAGTATTGGCGCTATCAGTAATCCTATAAGTGGATTGTGTGCAGGTATTTATTGTTGTACAATTACTGATGCAAATGGTTGCACTGCAACAATATGTGTTACAATAACCGAACCCGATGCAATTGTAGTTACTATTTCACAAACAAATGTGATGATTAATGGACAATGTACAGGTATAGCAATTGCTTCTGCTGTTGGAGGCATTGCACCGCCTTATTCTTATTTATGGAGTAATGGTGCATACGGCGATACAATAACTGATTTATGTGCTGACGTAGTTTATAGTGTTACAGTAGCTGATGTTAATCTTTGTACTGCAACAAACTCAGTTACAATAACCCAGCCCAATGAACTAATTATTAGTACTTCACAAACTAATGTTTCATGTAATGGATTGTGCGATGGAACAGTAATCATTACATTATCTGGAGGAGTACCGGCATATTTGTACACTTGGAGTCCTGTTGGAACAAACCCATCTGCAATGTGTGCAGGTACTTATGGATTAACAGTTACAGATTCCAACGGAGCTACTGCCACAGCATCAATTACAATTACAGAACCTGAAGCACTTTCTGTTTCTGTTTCACAAACAAATGTAACATGTTTTGGAAATTACGATGGAACTGCAACTGTTTCTGTTACAGGTGGTTCACCGCCTTATTTTTATCAATGGAATACGGGTGCAATTGGAATTTCAATAACAAACTTATGTGTAGGTGTTTACTGCTGCACTATTGTTGATGCAAATGGCTGTACAATTACAAGTTGTGTAACTATAACTCAGCCCAATGAGCTTATTGTTACTGCTACACAAACTACTAGTATAACTTGCAATGGTAATTGTGATGCTTCTGTTACAATTATTGCGAACGGTGGCACTCCACCTTATACATATTTATGGAGTACCGGTGGAGATTGGTGGTGGGATTTATGTGCAGGTATTTATTATTGTACAGTTACAGATGCAAACGGGTGCATTGCTATTATTCCCGTAGTTGTTAGTGAACCATTACCAATAACCGATACAATTTCTTCAACTGATGATAATGGAACTGGAAATGGAACTGCTACTATTAATGTTTTGGGCGGAACTCCTTCTTACACCTATTTATGGGATGATTCTTTGGCACAAACTACCGCAACAGCTACAGGACTTTATACCGGGTTGTATCATGTTACGGTTACCGATGCCAATGGATGTACAATTGTTGATTCGGTTTATGTAATTATTACCGGAATAAGTTTAGAAATAATAAATAATAGTTTCAATTTATTTCCTAATCCTGCTAATACATTGATAAACTTGAATATTTCAACAAATATAAGCGAAGAAATAACGATTATTATTTATAATAATATTGGAGATGTTGTTTTAAGAAAAGATATACTTTTAAGCTCAGGAAATAATTCACATACATTTGATGTTATGCAGTTTACATCCGGTTTATATTTTGTGAAATTGCAAAAAAATAACGATATTTCTTATATTAAATTTATTAAAAAACAATAAACAAATAACAAGCTCCAAATACCAAGTTTCGAGCCAACTCCAAGCGGTCTGACGGGTTACGTAGTACTATTGTGTATCTATTTCCTATACCCGTCTGACCGCTCCACCGCTCCAAGCACTCCAAGCAGTCTGATGGGTACGTAGTACAATTGTGTGATTATTTCCTATACCCATCTGACTGCTCCATCGCTCCAAGCCAATTCCAAATACCAAGTTTGGGGCTTGAGACTTGAGATATGGGGCTTGAGATTTGTCCCGACGGATTGGAATTTGGAACTTGAGTTTTTATGTGCTCTTTGTTTTTGCAGGAAAAATAGATTTATAAATATCTCCAATAAAAACTTTCAATTTAATAACATATATGGGAGTATTAAAATTTTCGTCAATATGCGGATTATCTTTTAACATAAGCTGATAACCTATTCCGGCGCCAATACCGAGCCATTTAATAATTTTATATTGACCGGTAACACTTGCTTCGTAATTTATTATAACACTCCAGTTGTTTTTAAACCTAAATCCGCCATAATTATATTCGTAATGTGTATTACCAATTCCTATCTGAATAGGAATGCTAAATTCCCATCGTTTGTTTTTAAAAAATACGTATTCGGCATAATAACTAATATATCCCATTTTTAATGTAGAAATTACAGTGTCAATTGTTATACTGCCATTGTCAATATAAACTGGTTTTGTAATTCGGGAACGCAATCTGTTATAACCGCCACCAATTTTAAATTTATCAGCAAATTCGAAACCTATTTTAAATGCAATTATTTTTGAAGGTGTAGTTGCTGTAAAAGAATAGCGATTATCAAATCTGAAAGATATTTTTGGTTTATGCTTTAATGCTTCGGCAATAGAATCAACAAGTTGTGCATGCGATGATAAATGAAAAAGTATCACAAAAAAAGAAAAAGCAAAAAATAATCTCATCCTCAAAGAATTTGTTTTTTGTACCTACTCAGTTCCTAAATAAACCATTTTTGCTACAGATTTACCCTGTTAAATAACTCAATTTTTTATGGCTTATATCTAATTTTAATAGTATTTAACAGGGTGAACTCACAATTATTTTTAAAGTTCGACATACTCACTACAAGTTTTTAGCTGTGTTCTCCGCAAAAGCTGAGCAAGCTGTTATCCCGAAAAGAATTTTGTTAGTTTTACTTTGCAAAACTTTACAAATTCAATATCGGGACGCTAAGTTCACAAATTAACACAGATTTAATACTACCTTCTGTAGTCCCGCATGTTGTGGGATTAACCAAAGCGAACCCGTACTTACATATATATACTTAACTGCGGGATTGGGTATTAAATTTAATCCACAACCTGACAGGAACTTCGTAACCTGTTAGTAGGTGGAACAATTATTCCTTTTTGTATCTTTCTAAGTCATTAATGTTTCATTTGTATCAATTAAATCAATGGTGTATTACAGTATAATTTTCATTTTAACATCAACCAAAGGGCGGTCGTTTTTGTCGGTTTTAACAGAAGAAATACTATCAATAGCATTCATTCCTTCAATAACTTCGCCAAAAACAGAATACGAACCATCGAGATGCGGAGCACCTCCAATTGTAGTGTAAATTTTGCGTTGCTCGGCAGTAAAAACAAACTTGCCTTGTTTTGCCATTTCTTTTTCTACAATTGGGTCAATTCCCATTATAAATTTATTTAGTTCTTCCTTATTTCCAGACTTTTGTAATGAATCAAGTTTCAATAACATCTTTTTATTTTCAGGTGCTGTTAAAATCTTGCCTATTACTTGTTTTTTAAGTGCCTGATTTTGATTCGCTTCTATCATATCCAACTCTTGATTTGTAAAAACCTTACCTTGAACAATATAAAATTGCGAACCTGACGATTCTCTTTTTGGGTTTATCATATCCGATTCGCGTGCAGCAGCTAATGCTCCTCTTTTGTGAAATAATCCCGGCACTATTTCGGCAGGAATATTGTATCCGGGACCACCATTGCCTAACATTGTATCGGGTTTTGCATTTCGCGAGTCGGGATCGCCACCTTGAATCATAAACCCTTTAATAACGCGGTGAAAAAGCAAATCGTCGAAAAATTTTTCCGAAACAAGTTTCACAAAATTATCTCGGTGTAATGGGGTTTGGTCGTATAGTTTTATTTTTATATCGCCATATTTAGTAGTAATTACCGCAATCTTATTGCTATCCGATTTATTGTTTTGCTCCGATAAATACACAAACGAAAAAAACAAGAGCGAAAATACGAACCCAAAAAACAGAAATAATGCTTTCTTTCTCATTGATAATTAATGTTTTGCGATATACTACAGATGTAATTAATATTATGAATATTATTGTCGAAATTTACGTAAAATTATTTGTAGAAAACAATTGCAATAAAAATTGATGTTAGTGCTTATCGTTTTTCTTTCTAATTGTGCCAATAGGATTTAGTATAATAGGTTTATTAATTTGTTGAAAAGCGCTTTTGTCGGGAATGCTAATTGTTTCGGGCGAAAAAATTAAATCAGGGGTTTCGCAGGTAAATGTATAATCTTTTCCTTGACGTAAAATAATAATGTAATTTCCGTTTTCTTTATTTGGTTTATATGTACCTACTAATTTGCCGGTTTTTTTCTCATTAACATTAATCACAATATTTTTAGGAATTTCGGTAGTGCCTTCCATTTGTATGGTTCCTTTAATTACAGCCGATGCTCGTTCGGGCAACGAAAGAAAGTTGATTATATATAAATCGCGACCTCCAAATCCGTCGTTTCGAATTGATGAAAAATATGCGCGTTTACCATCGGCAGACATAACATAATACACATCATCAGAAGTGGTGTTTATAGGATAACCCATATTTACTGGCTTTCCCCAAGTTCCATCTATTTGTAATTCGCAATAAAACAAATCGTAACCTCCAATACTGTTGAGTCCTTTCGACGAAAAATAGAGTGTGGTTCCATCGGGATGTAAAAATGGTCCTTCTTCATCGTATTCAGTATTAATAACATCGCCTATGTTTTGTGCCAAGCTCCACTCGCCACCAGGCAATCGTGTAACAATATACAAATCTTTTCCTCCTTTACCATTTCCGCGGTCACTGGAGAAGATAAGTGTAGTTCCTTCAGATGATATTGTTGCAGAAGTTTCGTTATTTGGTGTGTTAATGTTTGATTCTAATTTTTCGGGAACCGACCATTCGTTTTTTTCAAAATAGCTGACATATAAATTTCCATCGCCGACATCGTCTTTATAAATATATAATTCAAGTCCATCAGCCGAAAGACATACCGTAGCTTCGTGTCCTTCGGTATTAATTTTACTGCTTATATTACGGGGATTTGTCCATTTATTTTCTACTTTGTTAGAAATATAAATATCTTCGAAATATTTTCCATCTTCGTTTAGTTTACCACCTGTACTGCAGCGACGACGTGAAGTAAAAATAAGAGTTTTTTCGTCGGTAGTTAGGCAAGGAGTATGCTCATCGAACTCAGAATTTATAATTGTTCCCACATTGTCAATTGAAATATCAATAGAATCTTTTAATAGCAATTCGCCATTCTTACACATTTCAATATACCTATCGGCTATTTTAATTTCTTTTAAATTATCGGAAACAAGTTCTTTATATTTCACAAAATAATTTTCGGCTTTATCGAACTGATATATAAAATGGTATGCCTGCCCGAGATGTAACATTGTTTTAAAAGGAGCTTTGTTTTCGTTTAATTTTATTCCTTTATACTTTTGACTCATGTTTTTAGATGCATTCTTTAAAAAGGGAATAGCTTTTTCTTTTTCTGATTCGGAATTTAAGTAACATAATCCAACTAAATAATTCAAATTTACATTTGTTGTATCAGTATGTTGTAAGTTAAGTAAAATAGGCAAAGCTGTAGAGTATTTGGAATACATTACAAAACGCCTGGCATCTTGAAATTGTTTCTTTTGATTATTTTTGGCTAATTGTTGTGAAAAGCAATTAAAAATTATTAAAATAAAAGCAACCGATAGCAGAACAGATTTTAAAGTTTTCATAATTATTTATAAGTTGATGAAAGGTAAGTTTTCAATATTTATTTTATAGGTATCATAAGGCACAATATTTATGTCGTGTTCAAAATATAACCAAAAGAAAACGGGCTTTAGCCCAAACCAAAAATTAATGTTTAACAATATCAAATCCATAATGTTCAATAAATTTATCATATTCCTGTTGGAATGTAATCTTTTTATGATGCTCTCCCTGATTAGCAATGTAATTCCTAACAATCTCAATTTTTTTGTTTTATATGTTTGGGCTAAAGCCCGTTTTTCTTCTTTATTTTTCAACGCCATAAATGGCTTTCAACGCCATAAATGGCGTTGCTAATTATTTTGCGTAACATCAGTTAATTAATTTATTTTGATTTATCCAATGCGATGATTCACCTTTTATTAATTGTGCAATTTTTCCAATGCTTAAATCATCATTTAATGATATAAGACAATGTACATGGTCTATATATCCATTTATAAAATCAATAAATATATTTTTGTTTCGGACATTTTCACGAATATGGTTAAATACATCAAACCTAATCTCTGCAGGTAATAACGATTCCCTGTTCTTTGTTAACCATACATAATGCATGTAAACTTTAATTAATGACATTTTGTTTTAATATGTTTGGGCTAAAGCCCCGTTTTGTTTATTTTTTTTTCAACGTTATAAATGGCGTTGCTAATTAAATTTGTTCATGTTAACAACAAAAGCATTTTCGTAGCCGTATTTATTAATTTTATTTAATTCTTTTCTTGCATCATCAACTGATGAATATTTGCCATAAATGTACTTATATTTCTGGTCGTTTCCAATAAGTTCTTTAACTCCTTTTAAATTTTTAAAATGACTTAAATTAACAGGTTCGGCAAGCGATTCGAGTTGAATAGTAAATTCTCCAACGCTTTCAACCTTACTATAAAAGTTGTCGGTTTTTACAATAAAAGTATTTGTATAACCAAGTTCTATTAAATGTTGTTTTTCCTGTTTGGCTGAATTAATTCCTTCGAACTTACCATAAGTATAGCGGTAAAATCCATCCTGACATAAGTTTTCCTTAACACCTTTTAAGTTTTTAAATACTGATAAATCGGCAGGTTTTGTTAAAGCACTAATTTGAATAGTATATAATGTTTTATCTAAAGAAACATCTACATTATCATTTTCGTGCTGTTTATAATCGTTGCCGATTTCATGTTTAATTTTTCCAATTCCGCTCATACTCTCAATAGTAGCATCGGGGAAGTTTTCGTCAACAACAATGTTTAAGATTTTCATAGCATCAGATTTGTTTGTAAATTCTCCGGCAGTAAACATTATTATGTCGTTTACTTTTGCTTCACTAATAGGTGAACCAGCAACAGATGCAAACAATTCGTTAGATTTAAGTTTTATAGTTAAATTTATTAAACGACTGACATCGTCGGTACTTACGCTTTTTTCTTTTTGTTTTATAAGCAGGATAGTGTATTTATCGTTAGGGCGAAGACGTCCTGCACGCGAATAAAGTAAATTTTCGGGAACTTTAATTTCTTCAACTGTAATGTTATCGGCTGTAGAGGTTAAAATTTTAATTTCAACACGACGGTTAAGCTGACGACCTTCGGGATTATCGCTACCATCGGGATTTTTATTAATTGCAATAAAATGTGTTTTTCCCATCCCTTTAGAAACAAAGTGGCTTTGGTCAATTCCTTGCGAAACTAAATAGTTTATTGCTGCATTTGAGCGACTTTCGGAGAGTTTCTGATTAAGTTGAACGCTGCCTAAAGCATCGGTATGCCCAACAATTTCGACATAAAGCGAAGGGTTTTTTTGCATTAAATCGGCAAGGCGCTGAAGTTCTGTTTCTGATTCTTTTTTAAGGTCGTATTTCGCATAATCAAAGAATATACTTCTTATAACATAGTATTCGCCCTTACTAACTTCTAATGGTATCATTTCTACATCAATGTTAACTTCGGTTCTGGTGTAAACATTAGGAATATATAATTGCTTATAATGAGTTAGATAACCGTTGCACTTATATTCGATTTTAAAACTTCCCGATTTTATTTGAGCTAAGTAATTACTTAACAAATAGTTGGGTTTACATTTATTTACTGTATCTCCTTTTATACTATCTATTACAGATATAATAAAATCGTGTGGTAGTTCGTTTTTCTGGTCTTGAAGTATTATGTTACCTTTGAGTAAAATTTCTGTTTCATGTCCTTCGGGAATACTTACAATAATTTTATATATATTGTTTGTGCCTGTTTTTCTTTCGTTAATTGTGGCTATTTCCCCTTCGTTATTTGAGTCTATTTCTCTTTCGTTATTGTTTAAAGGGAAAAAGGCATACTCGCCATTAGCTTTTGGTATATAAAATAAATCGTTACCAACAGTGTTTATTGGGTAACCAACATTTAGAGGTGCCGACCATGTATTATTTGCTACTAAAGTGGTATGAAAAGCATCGAATCCGCCCATGCAGTAATGTCCTTGCGAGCTAAAATACATTGTTTTGCTGTCGTTTAAAATAGTGGGAGTTTCTTCATCATATTTAGTGTTAATTGTTGAGCCCAAATTAACTGCAGGTCCCCAATCGCCTTTTTCATCACGGTCGGAGCGATAAATATCTAATCCTCCATATCCTCCCCGTCTATCACTTGTAAAATAAAGTGTTTTTCCATCAACAGTTATTGTAGCATGCGATTCCCAATTTTTTGAGTTTATATTTTTATTTAATGGCTCCATTTTTGTCCAACGGTCGTTTTTGTAATGACTTACATAAATATTTCCATTGTCATTATCGTCTCTAACAAGGTACAACTCTGTTCCATCGGCACTAATAGTTACTGGAACCACTCTTGATGTAGCTCCAAGTTGCCTTGTTATATTTTTTGGTTCTGTCCATTTTCCTTCGGCTTTTTTAGAAAAATAGATATTGTCCATTTTATAATCAGAATTAATAATATTCAGGTCTATTTCGGAAGAAAAAACATTTTTATTACCGGCAGTAAAAATAAATACAGTTTCGTCATCTGAAACTACAGGGCAGTTTTCTACATTAGTATGTGAATTTATTTGATTGGTTTGTGAATTAATCTCATCGTCTAAATTTTGGGATTTAAGTTGTAAGGGTAGTTTTACTAATTCTTTTGCATTTTGTGTACATTGTATTTCTCTGTCAATGTAATCAATATAAAACACTTCTTTAGAATTTAAAATATCGCGATATTTTTTATACGATTCAATAGCATTATCAAAATCAAGTTTATTACGGTAAACATTTCCCAAATAAAAAAACGCATCTTTAGGTGCACCTTTTTCGAGATATGAGCCTTCTTTATATTTGGGATTTATATTTGTTATGGCTTTTTGCAGATAAGGCAATGCCTTTTCGTTTTCTTTTGGGTCGGGTAGGTGCAAATAACAAATCCCTATTCTATAATTTATATTTGCATTATCGGGTTGAGAGTTTGATATTTCAAGATAAATAGGTAGGGCCTCACTAAACTCTTCGAACATATAATGATACTCGGCATCAATAAATTTCTTTTTAAAGCCCTGACTTGTAGCTGATATTGAAACTAATAACAATATCCAGATTAATATATATTTTAAAAAAAATCTCATTATCAAAGTTAAAAATATTTTACATTAATTATGTTCTATGTTCATTGTTCAAAAAAGTTTAAAAATGTTCTATGTTCTATGTTATTTTGTTATTAAGTTATTTGTTATTAAGTTCTTAGGTTATTTCAATGTATTTCTATGTATTTCTATTTATTTCTATTTATTTCATCGTTTATTATTCAATGTATTTCGAGATATTTCAATGTTTATTGTCATACTGTTGTCATTCATTATATAATTTTTATTTTTCGAAAGTATTATTTATTAGCTTTTATTAATTTTTTGCAATAAAAGTGCATTTTGCCATTTATTACCTGTTAAAACCCAGTCGTTTATTTTACCACAAACCTCAAATTTATTTGTTAAAAACAAATTTATACTTGTTTTATTTTCTTCGGAAATAAAACAATAAATTTGATGAAGATTAATTAGATTAAAACAATATTTTTCGAGCAATTTAATTGATAAAGATGCTATTCCCTTTTTTCTGAAATTAATATTACCAATTAAAATACCTATTCCTGCTTTTTTGTTAATGGCATCATAGTCAAATAAATCTATCATTCCTACAGTTGTTACTTTATTACTTTCGGTAACATCAATCATAAGTCGCAGTTGTTTTGCTGTTTGTAAATCAATGTTAGCAACGGTACAATATTCTTTTAAAGTAAATTTTGAAAATGGTGAAATAGTTTGACTAACTTTCCAAACCTCAGTATCGTTTTCCCAAAGGTACAAATTATCTAAATCGCTGGGTTCTACAGCTCGTAAGCAAATATTTTTATTAACAAGGTTCATATTGTTATTCAACCTCAACAAGTGGGTCAATTACAATTGGCTTTTGTAAATAATAAAATGAAGAATTTTCGGGTATCGAAAGTGGTTCCGATGGGAAAGTAAAACTACAATCACTGCACGAAAGTGTATATTGTTTTGATTTAGGAACTACAATTGTATATTTGCCGGTTTGCTTATTTGGTCTGAACTCGCCAATGAGAGAACCTGTTTTAACATCGTTAATTTTAAGGATTACATCTTTAACAACTTCACCTGTTTTTTTGCTTTTAATATATCCATTAACAACTACTAAAGAACGTTCGGGTAACGAAAGTAAATCCATTAAATAAATATCTTTTCTGCCAAAACCATCGGGCTGAACAGTAGAATAATATGCGCGTTTTCCATCGGCTGAAAGCACATAAAAAACATCGTCGTCAATAGAATTAATCGGGTATCCCATATTTTCGGGGTGTGAAAATGTGCCATCATCTTTTAAAATAGTGAAAAACAAATCGTATCCACCCATACTATTATGACCTTTTGAGCTAAAATATAATGTACTTCCATCGGGGTGAATAAATGGTCCACTTTCGTCAGCTTCGGTATTTATAACAGAACCTGCACTTTGTGCTAAACTCCATTCGCCATTTGGTAAGCGTTTGGAAATATAAATGTCGTAACCACCATAACCACCGGGACGATTACTCGAAAAATATAATGTTGAACCATCAGAAGAGATTGATGCATGGCTTTCGTCGTAAGTGGAGTTTACATTATTGCTCAATTTTTCGGGTTTGCTCCATTCGTCTCCGTTAAAGCGACTTACGTATAAATTTCCATCTCCAACATCGTCTTTGTAAATAATAAGTTCGTTACCATCGGCTGAAATTGCAACCGAAGCTTCGTGCTCCATTGTATTTATATTTTCGCTGATTTTTTGTGGCTCATCCCATTTTCCGTTTGTTTTGTGCGAGATATAAATATCTTCGAAATATTGTTTGTCGCTTGTTTTAAAATTTCCGGTACTTCCTTTGCGTTTCGATGTAAATATCATAATTGTTTCTTCAATATTAAAAACTGGGCTGTGGTCATCGTATTCAGAGTTAATTAATTGTCCCATGTTTATCAGATTAATTTTAACAGGTGTTTTAATTAACTCAACTGCATTTTTAGAAAGTTTAGTCATTTTCTCAGCATCTTTTTTTCTTTCTTCATTATTTACAACAAATTCCTTATATTTTTCGAGCGATAATAATGCATCTTCAAAAAGACTGTTTTTGTATTGCGATAAAGCCAATATCCAATAAGTTTCGGGTGACCCTTTTTTTTCCTTTACAACTGACTCTACATAAATAGGATTAACCTCCGAAACTTTTAAAAGATATGGAATACATTGTTTTTTTGTAGCATCGGTTTTATAGTAGCACAATCCAAGCAAATAATTAACATTTGAATTTGTCGAATCATTTTTATAATATAGTAACAAATCCTCTATGGCATCGTTTAATTCGCCAAGTTGAATATGTTTTTGTGCATTAATAAATGTTTGCTTTGCATTAAATTTCTGTCCAACTACCTGAAGCTGACATAATAATGTTAAAACTGTAAGTGTTGTAAAAATTAATTTTTTATACATATTAAAAATATTTTGTTATTAATGTTTTATTCTTTCAACATATTTCTATTTATTGTTCAAAAATGTTAATCGTTTATTGTTTTATGTTTTTTGTCATACATGGTCATACAGTTGTCATACATGGTCATACAGTTGTCATACATAATCATACAATTGTTATACGTGTGCATACAATTGAGTAACCATTGTTTGACTATTGTGTGACTGTTGTTATATTTATTCATTTCTGAATTTACGATATATTTCTATTTATTTCGAGCTATTTTTATTTTCTTTCAAATTGTTTTGGTACTTCAACTGGTTTAAAAGTTATTGGAGTTTTTCCATCTTTAATAAGGTTAAAGTCAACCCTGCGGTTTAATTTTCTTGATTCGATAGAACTATTTACTGCAACAGGTTTACTTTCGCCATTTCCTTTAATTTTAAACTGATTTGCTTTTGCACCTTTTCCGATGAGATATTTTTTAACAAAATTTGCACGGCGCACACTTAATTTATTATTGTATTGTGCCTTACCTTTACTATCAGTATTCCCTGTAATTTCAATAACTGCATCGGGATTTAATATAAGCCATTGTGCTAAATTATTGAGGTTATCAATAAAAGATTGTGTAGAGTATTTGTCGAACTTAAAGAATATACTTTCAATAACTAATCCTGTTTCGGAATTAATCTGATTTAATAATTGAACGCTGACATTATTTGTTTGTTGGTTGTTATTGTTTTGTGCAGTAATATTTCCATTTTCAGGAACAATGTACAACAATATTGCTTCTTTATTCCCTGTAAGTTTTTTAAGCACTTTTACTCTTTGTGCAGGGACTTTTAAATCTATAAGACTTTCTGAAAGTACTTCAGCTCTAATATTGTTTAAGTCGGCATCGCCAGTTGGTAATATAATTTCGGCATTATATATTTCGGCAAATTGCATAATTTTAGCTATTGTACTAATGTTATTTGCCTCTTTGTTATCTATTTGTGTGTTGCCTTTATTGAAATGAAAATAATATTCTTTTTTAATTTGTCCTAATATAATTGGAACAAGTTTTATTGCTCTTTGTATTTGCTGATATGCAGTTCCTTTTTTTACCATTAAACTATCGGTAAATGGTAAAAATCCATCTGCATCAACTGTTACATTATAATTTTTTCCCGATTTCAAAATAAATAAGTATTTTCCAGTTTTATTGTTAGGTGTATATGTACCAATAACTTCCTTTGTGTCGATATCTGTTACAGTAATTGTAACACTTTTAGGTTGACTTCCGTCGGCCAAAGTGATAACGCCCGACATAACAGTAAGCGATTTTTCTTCGCTTTCGGGAAGAGTTATTAAATAAATATCGTTTCTGCCAGTTCCGCCGGTTTTTTGCGAGGCATAATAAGCTCTCGTTCCGTCTGGTGTAGGCATGTAAAAAATATCATCGACAGGTGTATTTATTGGATAACCAATATTTGTTGGTTCATCCCATTCTCCATTTTCGTTTTTGTTTGTAAAAAATATATCGAACCCACCCATATTTGTGTGGCTTTTGCTGCTAAAAAATAATGTAACATTATCGGGGTGAATAAAAGGACCAATTTCATCTTCGGCAGAATTTACTATTGTTCCTAAATTTTGTGCAGGACCCCATTCGTCGTTTGGCAATTTGTTAGAAACATAAATATCCATTCCTCCGTAACCGCCTGGGCGATCGCTCGTAAAATATAACTGTCTGCCATCGGCAGATATTGAAGCATGATTTTCGTTATATTTTGTGTTTATTGTTGGTCCAAGCTTTACAGGTTTCGACCAAATATCGCCTTCTAATTTGCTATAATAAATATTCCCATCTTTTTCATTTACCACATTCGATTCGTCTTTGTAAATAAAAAGTTCTTGTCCATCAACCGATAAACCAATTGATGCTTCGTGACCAGGAGTATTAATGTTTGCACTTATTGAAACAAGAGCAGTCCAAAGACTATCGTCTTTTTTATTTGAGATGTAAATATCTTCGAAATATTGTCCGTCTTCAGTCATTTTATCGCCAGTACTTTCTTTTCTTTTCGATGTAAAAATAAGAGTTGATTCGTCGGCAGAAAACACTGGGCTATGTTCATCGTATTCAGAATTTATTGTAACTCCGAGATTTTTCACAAACATTTTTACCGGATATTTCATTAATTCTATACCGTAGTTACAGTTTTCTACTAAATCATCAATGTTTTCGGTAAACTCCTCGATATAATTTGGAACTAATATTTTTATAGTATCTAGCAAATTAATTGCTTTAGCAAACTCGTAATTCAAATGGTATGCTTTTGCAAGATACAAATAAGCCTCAATTGGAGCCGATTTTTCCTGAAAATTTTCGGGTTCGGCACGTAAGTTAACATCTTTAACAGCTTTTTGTAAGTATTCAATTGATTGAGTTTTTTCCATAGCTGAATTCAAATAGCAAAAACCTGCTTTAAAGTTAAGGTTTGCATTTTCGGGGTCCATTTTTAACAAATCCTGATACAAAAGTAATGCTTGTTGAAAATCGCCCTTTTCGAGCAAATTTTCGGCTGAATTGAAATTTGTTTCGAATAAATTCTTATCGTAAACTTGTGCAAAAGTTTTTAAAACAAATAATTCGATAAAAATAAAAACTAAAATTATCAGTTTCATATTATTTAAAAGTTACAAATAGCTAAATTACAACAACATAACTATGTCTTTACAAAAAAATAATCATGCAATTTAATATAATATTTTAATAGAATGACTATTGAAAGCGATTTTTTTTACTTTTATAAGACCTAACAGGCTTTAAAAATCTGTTAAGTAAACTGTTAAATATATAAATCGTAATATTATAACTGATGTTACTCATAAACACAGTATTTACTCAATAGTTGCATATAAAATTCTGTAACTACTAACCCTATACGCTTTTAGTGAAAATCCTTTGCAATTAAAAAAGCATTTACTCCAGAATATTCTATATTAAGAATGATAATTATGAACATTAGGTTAACGCCAATGCGCTTAGGCGGAATGACTGATTTTAAAAACGAGTTTACTTCGTAGCGAATTGTACAGGGGAATAACGTAGAAGTCGTATATTATGGACAAACACTATTTAGTCGTCCCTTAAAAAGTATTAAACGCATTAATTATCAAGCATTTAAGTTAATAATAATCCATTTTTATTTGCAAGAAATATTAGTAAACTTGTTAAAACCTTGTATATTTTAATAGTTTCTTAAATGTAAAAA
>Ga0154308_1132_pt1 | contig 28033 bp, 15 predicted proteins | sample RifGroA2_FD_105602 | JGI IMG/M metagenome (GOLD analysis project Ga0154308, IMG submission 105602) | Bacteroidetes bacterium GWA2_32_17
ACATAATATTTGAGAGAAGAACTTGTATGTTAAATAAAAAATCAAATTAACTTTGACTCTGATTAGTTACTTAAATTTTAGAAAATGAAAAAACACACAATTTTTCTAATGTTAATTTTAGGAATTTACCTGATTTCATGTAATTCCAAAACTCAAAACCAAAAACAAAAAACTGTTTGTGATAGTTTGGAAATATCTGCATCAGAACATTTAGTTGATGCAACTTTATGGTTTCAAAAATCTGCTGAAATGCGGGCATTGTATTATCAATGTTATAATTATGCAAAAATAGCATTAGATAAACAGTTAAAAAAACAGAAAGAGAAAACTAAAAATGTTGTTATTCTTGATATTGACGAAACGGTATTAGATAATTCACCGTACCAAAGTATGTTAATAAAAAAAGGATTGTCTTATACTTCCGAAACATGGAAGGAATGGACAAAATTAGCAAAAGCAAAAGCTTTGCCGGGTTCGGTAGAATTTACAAATTATGCAAAATCAAAAGGATGTGAAATTTTCTATGTTTCGAATCGTGATATTGATGAAAAAGATGCAACAATTAAAAATATGAATAATGAAAATTTCCCTTTTGCTGATGAAAAACATATTTATTTAAGAGTTAATAAAGAAAGTAGCAAAATTCCAAGATTTAAACAAATTGCAAAAGATTATCAAATTCTTTTATTTGTGGGTGATAATTTAAGAGATTTTGACGAGATTTTCGCAAATCGCTCCAATAATTATGGTTTTAATGTAGTAGATAGCTTGAAAAATAAATTTGGTGATAAATTTATTCTTTTGCCCAATCCAATGTACGGAGAATGGGAAAAAGCAATTTACGGTGGAGCCTATCCAAACGAAAAAGAAAAAAATAAACTTAGAAAAAAAGCATTACAATCATTTTAATATTAATTCTTTAATTCAAAAAAAAATGAAAATTAAAAATTATCAGCAGAGAGGTGTAATATATTGAAAAACAAAATAATTTCTATGATAATAATTAAAATACCCGGCAGTAAGACCATAAAAGCGGAACACCTCGTACTTGATTACAACGGTACGCTTGCCGTTGATGGTATCCTGATTCCCTGTGTAAAACAAAAATTAAACTCTTTGGCTGATAAAATTAATATTCATGTAATAACTGCCGATACCTTTGGCAAAGCTGTTGATAACTTAAAAGAAATCCCATGTCAGTGTTCGGTTCTTATGGGAAATAATCAGCAGTTACAAAAGTTGCAGTTCATAACCCGACTTGGAAAACAAAAAGTAATTGCCATAGGTAATGGAACAAATGATTTGTTGATGTTAAAAAATGCTGCACTTGGAATAGCAGTCATACAAAAAGAAGGAACATCATCAAAAACAATGTATAATGCTGATATTGTATGTAAAGACATTACCGATGCACTTGATTTATTATTAAACCCTTTACGAATAGTGGCAACATTAAGAAACTGAATTATGCAAATCCTGTTAAACGAAATTAAAAACATTTGTTTAAAATATGAATTGACCTCATTGCAACGGTTAATTGTTTCTGCCGAAAATTTACTATCAGAAAAATTTATTGATATAGCTATATTTGGACAATTTAAAGCGGGCAAAAGTTCTTTTATCAATAGCATTATCGGAAAACCAATATTGCCAACGGCTGTTATTCCTGCTACTTCTGTAATTACAAGAATCTGTTTTGGAGAAAAAGAAAAAACATACATTAAATTTAATAATGACAGAACAGAAGAAATAAATTTGAATGAAATAGAAAATTATGTAACTGAATCAAAAAACCCCGGTAATGCTAAAGGTGTTGCTATTGCAAATATTGAAATTCCGGAATTAAAACAATATAAAGGGCTGTGTTTTATTGACACGCCCGGAATAGGCGGCATTTTTCTGAAAAACACGCAAACCACTGAGGAGTGGTCAACAGAAGCAACTATTGCCGTAGTTTGCATCAGTGCCGAAAGACCATTATCGGAATTTGATTTAAAACTGATAAAAGAGCTTAACGATTGTTCATATAAACAAGTATGTTTACTCACCAAGACTGATTTATTTACAAGTGAACAGTTGAAAGAAATTATTTTGTTTCTGCAAACTTCTTTAAAAAAAGAAATCGGGAAAAATATTGACATTTTTAGTTATTCGATTTTCAATAATACTGAATTTTTTAAAAATGCTTTTCACAAAAATATATGTAAACCATTATTAGAAAGATATGATAATGAAATTGAAAAAATATATCAGCATAAAGTTTTATCCATTGCAACCAAATTACAGAATTATATTGACATTGCTTACAAAACATCACTCAAAACTGATGATGAAAAAAAACTGTTAAAAGAAAAAATCTTTGATGAAAAGGTAAATACAGTATTTATTCAACAGGAATTACGTTTAATTACAGCTGACAGCAAATCACGTGTAAGAGATACTGTTTACAATATTTTTGAAAAATATAGTAAAAACTTATTAAGTGAATTGCGAAATGATTTAAACAATGAATTTCCATTATGGAAAGGAAATCTTTACCAATTAACAAGAAAATATGAGAATTGGCTAAAGTCAGCTTTAACATTGAAATTAAAAAACATTGCTGATAAAGAGCAATTACAATTTAATGAAATACTCAATAAAATAAATGCTCATTTCAGTTTTTATACAAAGTCATTAAGGGAAAAACTAAGTGAAAATATTTTTAAAGTATTAGAAATAAAACTTAGTTCTGACGAATGGAAACCTGAATTTAAACCTTTAAAACAACCCGATATTTCAATATATCGCACTTTTGACAGTAATATTGATTTGCTTTGGTTTCTTTTTCCGATGTTTATATTCAGGAATATTTTCAAAAATTATTTTTCAAAACAAATTGCCTATGAAGTTGAAAAAAATATTCACAGGCTTACTTCTAACATTACCGATATAATCAATAAAGAAACAAACAATAATAAAGAGCAAACTTTAATATATATTTTGAATGAACTTAATACAATAGAAAAAGTTTTATCAGGCAAAAAAAGCAATAGTAATGATTACAGCAAAACAATAAATGAATTGAAACAGATTATACTTTGAACGGGTTTTACCACGTTGGATAATATGTTGGATAACGATATATGAACTTATAAAATATATCCCACGTGGTAAATTATTACTTCGGGGTTTCAGGTAAATGGTATAAGGGTGTATGGTATAACCTGCAGAACCCAAGTTTCAAGAACCCAAGTCCCAAATTTCAAATCCCAAATTCCAAGTTTGGGGCTTGGGATTTGAGACTTTGAGCTTGAGGTTTTGGGCTATACCTATTTGTGTTCATAAAATGCGGAAATTTATCCCGTTTGCTGTATATATTAAATTCAAATGAAAAATAAATTTATCAAAACTTTTGTATGATTTTCAAAACAAATTATTGAAAATTTAAGAAAAACTATTGTTTCATGTTCCTCATGACGTTTTTCACTTTGTTATTGCCACCACTAAACATTTTCATCATTCTACGAGTTTCGTCAAATTGCTTAATAAGTTTATTTACTTCCTGAATATCGGTACCGCTTCCCGTTGCAATTCTTTTTCTGCGATTACCATTAATAATAGCAGGATTTGCTCTTTCGTCGGGTGTCATTGAATGAATAATTGCTTCAATACTTTTAAATGCATCATCATCAATATCAACATTTTTAAGAGCCTTGCCAACTCCAGGTATCATTGAAGCAAGGTCTTTAATATTTCCCATTTTCTTTATTTGTTGTATTTGCGAAAGAAAATCATCGAAGCTAAATTGGTTTTTAGCAATTTTCTTTTGCAATTTGCGTGCTTCTTCAACATCATATTGTTCCTCGGCACGTTCAACTAACGAAACAATGTCGCCCATTCCCAATATTCTATCTGCCATACGTTCGGGATGAAATACATCTAACGCTTCAATTTTTTCACCGGTACCAACAAATTTAATCGGCTTATTTACAATTGATTTTATTGACAGTGCTGCTCCGCCTCTTGTATCGCCGTCGAGTTTTGTTAAAACTACTCCATTAAAATCTAATCTGTCATTAAATTCTTTTGCAGTATTAACAGCGTCCTGACCAGTCATAGAATCAACAACAAACAAAATTTCTTCTGGCGAAACTGCTGATTTTATTGCTGCAATTTCTTTCATCATCAGCTCATCAATAGCTAAACGACCAGCGGTATCAATAATAACTGTATTTATTCCTTTTAATTTAGCTTCTTTAATTGCATTTTGAGCAATTTTTACTGCATTTTGATTACCGTCTTCACTATAAACCGGAACATTTATTTGCTCTCCAAGAACTTTTAATTGCTCAATAGCCGCAGGACGATACACATCGCAAGCTGCCATTAATACTGTACGTCCCTTTTTTGTTGTTAAATAATTTGCAAGTTTTGCCGAAAATGTAGTTTTACCAGAACCTTGCAAGCCCGACATTAAAATTACAGTTGGATTGCCTTTTAAATTTATATCGGTACGCTCACCGCCCATTAAAGAAGCAAGTTCATCGTGAACAATTTTAACAAGCATCTGGCTTGGTTTAACCGACTTTAAAACATTTTGCCCTAAAGCTTTTTCCTTTACGGTATCTGTAAAAGTTTTTGCTATTTTATAATTAACATCGGCATCAAGTAATGCTCTGCGAACTTCTTTTAAAGTTTCGGCAACATTAATCTCTGTAATTCTACCCTCACCTTTTAATAACTTAAACGACCTCTCAAGTTTATCTGATAAATTCTCAAACATGTAATTTTATTTTATAAGATTGCAAAGTTAATAAAAACATGAGAATTTGAAACAGAAAAGAATTTTCATGCTAAATAATATTTTGATGTGTTGGGTGATTTTTTTAATGTCCCGATAGGGACAAAATACCTGTAGTGAGCTTGCCGAACTATTGGTAGAATTTATTTCCACCCCAAATAAAGTGCCACTTCCTTCGTCAGTGTAAACTCCGGTACGAAATAATCGCTCAATATTCTATAGGTTTAAAAATAGAGCGTTCATCAAATTTTATTTCAAAGGCATCCGATTGCTATCGGATTAAAAATTCCCTGTATTCTTCGAGAAATGTTTTTTTTGTCTGTTCTTCTTGCCTTTGTATAATTAGGTGATTGCCTGTTGTTTATATTTCGTCCCTGACGGGACTTTGGTTAATTAAACGTTTTATTTTCTACCAATATATTGTTCCTAAAGGAACAAAAAAACATTTAACTTGCATATTTTTCCATAGCATCTTAAAATAAAAATTAGGCAAAGTTATAATTTATTCATATCTAACACATCAAAATATTATTTAGCCAATTTTCATACTAAATAATATTTAGCCATTTTCAATTCTTTAATGAAAATTATAATTTATTGATAATCCAACATTAGGCACAACTTCATAATTACCATATACTATCATTGCTCCTAAATTAGGTGTTATACTTAAATCTTTTGTGGGTTTTATATGAATATTCATACCAAAGTTACATGATAAAGCAATTGCCGGATTTTCGTACATATTAATTTCTGAACCTAAAGGATTAATATAAGGTGCAACCTCAAGGTTTTCTTTAGGGTAAATATGATAACTTAAACCTTCGGGTATCATAAACGAAAATATTAATGCATCGCCTGATTGAATAAAAAATATAGATAGTATTGATGGGTTTATGTGTGCTGTAATTGTTCCCTGATTATTTAAACCAATGCCATATTTATAATTCATTGAAAGTTTATTGCTTAAAAAATATTCGCAAGTAATTCCAAACATTGGAGTTTCTCTATCTTGTAAAGAATTTACCTGTGCATACATACCCATTCTGAAATCACCTTTTTCCTGAGAATACATTTTAAAAGTGAAAAAAAAGAGTATAAATGAGAAAATTAAAAATTTCATTTTTATAATTTTCATTTTAACATCAAATATTATTCCTTAATTGACAATAAAAACATATTACTAAAAAAGAGGCTTTTAGCCTCTTTTTTTAGCGATATTAATAAATTTTATTTTTCTCGTAACAAATAGAAGAATCCTTTAAATTCATAATCGGTTTCTTTTTTGCCTTTAGCAGTTATAATATAATAATATACTCCTGGAGCAGCTTCCGAACCTCCTACTTTACCATCCCAATAACCATCGGCATTATCCCATTCGTATAATTTTTTACCCCAGCGATTTAAAATTACAGCATGAAACTCTAAAATTGATTTGCTGTGAACGCGGAATAAATCATTTTGTCCATCACTATTTGGCGTAAATGAATTCGGAACTTCGAGTATTGGCGGTGCGTCAACACATAACGGATTAAAAATCATTGTGTCTTTGCAATACCATTTGCTTGTTGCAACTAACACTATTTGATAACAACCTTCATCTTCGAAATTGTAAGTTGGATCTTCTAATGTGCTTGTGTATATAAGTTCACCTGTTTCATCATAAATTCTCCACGAATATTTGCGACCACCAGTTGAAGTATTTATAAATTGCACATTGTATGGTGCTGCTTCGTTCTGTTCTAACATTAGTGTATCGAATTGTGCATTTACATAACCGGTATCGGGCATAAAAATTGCAATTGAGTCGTGGCAATACGAACCGGGGGTTGCATCAGGCGAAAGTGATTGTCCGTTTACAATTATTCCGTAAGAAGTTAATGGACACAAACTATCCTGAATAAGAGCCGGTGAATTTCCGAAAATTGAATCTGTCCAATTAAACGTGTAATAATTTGTAAGGGTGTCATTTGAAGGATTTATGTATGAAGTACTTAATTCTATTTCGCCATTACAATTACCACAAGATGCTTCGATTAAATCGTAAATAGGACTAAATGGAAGCGGCTCTACTACATTATGAGTTGCAGTTCCACTCTGACATTCCCATTGATTTGTTGTGATAAGTGTTACAGGATGTTGTTCGCCTGCTGCCCAGCTTACATAAATTGTATCAGAATTATTTGCATTTGCAATTGAAGAATCTAAAACCCCGTTTGGATATTGCCAATAGAAATTTGTTATACCATAATCAACATTATTTGGTAAATTCCATGTTGTTGCAATAATCATTGAATTGTCGTGGCGGCATTGTGGAATTGTTACGTCAAACTGACCGCTTGGGTACGGTGCAAAATATAAACGGATTGTATCGCTGTCGAAACATCCATTATTATTTTCCTGCCATATAAACTCCTGATATTGATTGCCAACTGTATTAAATACTGTATAACAACCGCTACATGATAAATAAAGACTGTCAGTTGGATTATTAGTAATTGGCGGACCTGTTAATGAATCGAAGTGAACATTTGTTCCCACCGAATACCATTGTCCTATACCAACTGAAGGAATTGCTCCCATTTGCCACGATAATCCGCAAACAGTATCAGTTTTTATTTCATTGTTGGGACCAAATAATCCGGGCCAATAATTTAAGCCAGCATTTGCAACAGGTTTTTCGATAAACAATACCGGAACAACAGTAGATGTATCGCGGCAACCCCCATTATCTGTTATCCAATAAAAATGATGCCATCCATAATAACTTGTACCACCTGTATCTATTGTTGCAGTAAGATTATTATTATTATTAGGGCTTGGCGAAAAAACTGTATTTGCAACTGTATCAATCCAGTAACCCGAACCATATTCAGGTTGTTGTGCATTCAAATGGTAGAAAGTTGGACCGCAAACAAATGTATCAGTAGGTTCAACATTTTGATCTGCAGCTTGTATGCTTCCAAAATAAACATTTACAGAATCCCGACCATAGCAAACACCGTTAAATTCTGTCCAAAACATTGTAACGGTATCATTTGGTGAGCTATACCTAATCCAAGTACATGCAGAATCCTTATATAACGAATTATAGTGTGTCAAAGAATCAATAGGTGCGTCATAAAAAGCAACTCCACCCTGTTCATTACTCCATTGACCATCAGAAACTGTTGTATCTGCACATATATATGCAAATATACCGCAAACGCCAAAATCCATACCTGCATCGGGCATTGGAACAACTTTAAAATTAATAACAACAGTATCGCGGGTTAAACAAGTTGGATTACCAAGATTCATTTCTTTCCAAATAAAAGTATATATACCAAAATTTGAAACTGTTACAAGCGAGGTAACATTAGTTGATGGAATAAAATTTGCTGTACCCGGATTTCCTGCAAGGGAACTCCATAATCCAGTATGGTTAACAATGCTCCAGCTTCCAGTTAAATTATAAGATAAACCGCAAGTTGAAGTATCTAAACCTGCATCGGCATCAGGAATTTGGTAAAATGTTACGAGGGTGCTGTCAACCGAACTACAACTTGCACCGTTTAAAGCGTGCCAATAAAAATATACAGGATGTTGGCTATTAACCCAAAAATTATTACCAAGTGAACTTGCATCAATATATGGGTTCCATGGAATTGGGTCGCCACCTGTATAATTAATATTTATACCGGAAACGCTGCTTGTCCACCATGCATTAACAATTCCACTGCCAATAGTATCGGCACTTAATTGCCCTGATGCACCACAAATAGATTGTGTAGAACCAGCTTCGGCATGTGGAGGTTTTATAAATGTAATATTTACAACATCAGAACCGGGACAAATACCATTAAAAGCATGCCATGTAAATGTAACATTATGAGTAGTTTGTGCAAATTGTTGAATCCAAACTGATACAGTCGGAGAAGTTGCATCTGGATTAAATATTGTTGATTCCGAAGAAGTCCAATAACCAGGATATAAACTATCTGCAATAAGGTAAGCAGTTTGTCCGCAGGCAGTTGTATCAACACCGGCACTTACATTAGGTATTTCAAGAAAATCAACTCTAACAGTGTCTTTGCTTGCACAAGGTCCATTAATTTCGGTCCATATAAAGAAGTAAGTTCCATAGCCTACATCAGCATGTGCATTTGCGTTAGGAGAAGTAGCAGGGGTAATGGTAGCAGTCATTGGTGCCATAGTTGTCCAAAAACCAGTTGAACCACTTACACTCGGAGTTGCCCCAAGAGGGTAGTTTAAACCGCAAATACTACCTTTATCGCCTGCGTTAGCTATAGGTTGTTCTGTAAAAGTTATAATAACCTCATCGGTAGAATCGCATGCTCCGCTAACTTCGTACCACTGAAAATGATACACGCCAGCCAAATTAACAGTTACATTAGTATTATAAGCCGATGAACTTCCAAAAATTGAACTACCTGGACCGCTTGTTTGTGTCCAGTTTCCTACATTCCCTGGAGCAGGGATAGAACCTTGTAAACTATAAGTAGAACCGCAAACATTTGCATCGGGACCAGCATTGGGACTTGGAGAAATACAGCAGTTTAAAGTAGTAGAATCAAGTACCTGAACTTGTTGCAAAGTTGCAGTAGAAACGCAGCCAGTAACAACATCTGTAACAGTTAAATAAATATTTTGAGCCCCTGTTGAAGACCATGTTACTGAATGAGGACCGCAACCGGTGCCTGGAACAGCAGTTCCACTTCCCCAGTTCCATTGGTAGCTGTAATTTCCGTTGCATGGAGTTTGTACCAAACTTGAACTATTAATACAAATAGGGCTTTGAGCAGTAAATGCCGAAGAAGGAATGGAATTAACAACTACTGTATGAGTTGTTGTATCAGACTGGCAACCATTTGAGCTGGTAACCCATAAACTTACAGTTTGGCTGCCGGCAGCAGAATATGTAATTACATGAGGTCCAATTGTTAAAGCAGATGAAGGTGTTCCGTTTACAAAACTCCAGTTAAATTGAGAACCTCCGGTACCGGTATATGTCATTGTACTTGTTTGACCTGCACATATAGGGGTGGCTGTTGTAAAAGAAGATGTTGGAATTGCCTGAAATGTAACAGTAGTAGTATCACTGCAAGTTAAACCACCGGAGTTTGTAACCTGCCAAACTAAATTATATACTCCTGCTGTTGAGGCAGTTATAGTAGCAGTAGGGGAGTTAATTCCTGTACCGCTATAAGTAATCCCCGATTGAGCGAGCCAATGAGTATTAACATCTCCGGTATTTTCAATTGCATTTAAGTTTGCTGTTAAACCGCAAACTGTTATATTACTTCCGGCATTTGCTGTACAAGCATTACAAGGACCTGGAGCTGTATAAGTAACTGTATCAGCACAAGTTGGAGCATCAGAAAAATAAGATATTAACGTATGTTGTAAACCATCTGAAAGGATACCACAAAGATTATATGGAGTTGGGCTATTAAAAGGTGGGTAAAATATCTGATTAGCACCACTAGAATAATCAGTTATTACTAAAGTACCTGTTGAAATTGTATAAGGTGGAGTAAAATGGTAAAGAATTGTACCACTAACACAATACTGGTTTGTTTGAGGAACACAAGCACCTACAGTATAAGTAATATTATCAAAAAAGCATATAACAGGATTGCAGTTAGTAGAACCGGCACCAGAACCACTGTTAGTCTGGCTAAAAGTAACATCAGTTGTAGCATTGGAATAATTTGTTATAAGTAAAATGTAATATTGACCTGTTTGTGCATTAGGGATATTAGCATCTTCCTGATAAGAAGTAGAATAACTACAATCAACAGTATTTGATGCTGTTAAGTTTCCACAATTATTTAATGAAGTAAAAGGTCCCCAAAGAGAAAAATCAACGTCATGTTGTCCGGGTGTAGATTGAATATGAATATCTATTTGCCCTGGTTGGTCAATATATAAATAATACCAAACAGGGTTTGGTTGTGTGTATAAACAAGTATAATCGGGACCAGATTCAGCACTACCATTATTTGTTTGTAAAGGAAAGTTATAAGTCATTCCAGTGCAAAACGGGTCGGCAGTAGCACAATTAGCACCTTGCCCAAAACTGTTTACGTTAAAAATAAACAGTATAAAAATCAGTAACAAATTTATCTTTTTCATAATATAGTATTTTTCAAATTATTTAATAGATTGCAAAAATTCTTTTTTATCATTAACTGCTTTATTCAAATATTCGTCATTTTTCGTAAACCATCCATTTTGTTCGGCTTTTTCTTTTTCAGCAGGATTATTTAAAATCCAGTTTCGTTTAGTTTCGATATTATAAATAATCTGGTTAAAGTTGGATAATTTTGTACATTGTTCTTCTGTAAATGATTTCCAATTTTCAATTTGAAATATCTCATTTTCAAGATTAATAAAAGCAACTTCTGCTTTTATAAAAATATTTTTTAATTGTTCGAAATTAGTTTGTGGGTTTACCTCTAATTTACCGGTAAACATACCATTATTTGTTGTTGAAGACATAGAAGACGTAATAACACCTTCGCTTTTTAATAATTTCGCAGAAAACTGTTGAGTTGATTCATTAGTTAAGCCAGCAATTTGATATTCAATTTTTGAAGAAGTCTGGCTGTGGTTGTAATATGCCTGACAAAAATTGTTTTGTAAAATTACGGTTACAGCAACTTTTTGCTGTGCATTAATACTTGTAACATAAACAAGTAAAGCAAAAAACAAGATAGTTCTAAAATTTTTCATATTAAATTATAGTTTTAAATTTCTTTATTTAATTGTAAGACAAATATAGTAACAAATTCGTTGCCTGACAAAAATATTTTTTTTATAATATTAAAATTTTGATTTAAAAAATTGTAACTACTCAACCCCTATATAAGCCATTTTTGCCACAGATAGCACAAATTAACACAGATTTAAAACTACCTTCGGTAGTTTTCTTAATGAAAATTGACTTTATTTTAATCTGTGATGTTTGTGCAATCTATGGTATATATTTTTTTAACTTATTAAATCGGGTGGATAGTTAATATTTTTATTATTATCTGCAGTCATTTTTTTTATTTTTATTCAAAAAAATATTAAGTTCATTTATTTCAAAGTCTTTTAAAACAATGCGTTTGTTGTTATCAAGCAAATAAATTCTTGGAATCATAAATAATTTATACGTTTGAACAAAATCATTCTTTTTTGTTGCGTCATAAACGTTAAGCCATTTGAATTTATTGTTTTGGATATATGTTTTCCATAGTTTTTGATTATCGGTAGCAAGAACAGTAAATACCTGAAAAAAAATTGCATCGAATGAGTCATATACATTTTTCAACTCTGCCAAATATTCTGCACAATGTTCACATTCGGGATTCCAGAAAATCACTAAAGTATAACACGATTTTAAATCGTACAACGATAATTTATTTGCACTTGTATCTGAAAGAATAAGTTGGGGAGCCGATGCTCCTATCAGCGTAGGTTTAAGGTCGTTAACATGTTTCTTTAAACGTTCAATAAAATTTTCGTTAACCCACGGGGCTAATTCTTTTAAATAATAATTTTCGGCAATATAAACAAATGCTTCATCGTTAGGAATTTCGCCTGATAAATCGAAAGTACTTAATAATGAGTTTAATAAGAACCGATATACTTCTGTGTTTTTAAAACTTCGCGAAAGAATATTGTCAACTGAATTAATAATTGTATCAGTATTATTTTCAACAAGCTTACTATAAAAAGTTAACACTTTATTGTAAAGTACAGGCGAAAACAATAATCTTTCATCGTTAAAATCGTAATTATCAAAATAATGTGATGTCAAATAGTTCATTCTCTTTTCAAAATCGGCAGGATTATCAGGATTTGCAAGATTTTCGGGAATATCGGGGTCAACCATTGATTTTAAAAGTGATGCAAAAAAAGTGTTTGGTTCTTGTTTTATTATCCTGTTTCTTTCATTTCTAATAACAAGCTGTAAACTATCTGTAAGTTTCTGATTTTCTGAATTATTGGTTTTTGATAATTCAGCAATTTTGCTTAATATTTCGGTCGAAAACTTTTGATATTTTGCATACATTTCATTTTCTACACTTCCTTCAATTTCTAAATTTACATTCAAATTTGAAGTATCATTTTTTATTTTAAATACTTGTTGGGCGGGCATTAGCACATCAAAATATTTCATATTTGGAAATACAATCATATAAACACCCTCGGGCAAAATGTTTTTTCCTTCAAAAACTCCTTTGCCATTTTTATCGAGATGTGTAGTATCAATAACATACTGCTCGTTACCATAATGATAACCGAGATAAATGTTTGAATCGGCTAACTGTTTGAGCTGAACATCAATTTTGTAACCCTGTGCATATATTATTGATTGTGAAATTAAAAGAACAAAAAAAATAATTGTAACTAATAATTTATTTTGGCTGTATTTAAAAACAATGTTGTCATTTAAATTTTGTTTTCTCAAATAATATTTAATTTTATCTATTATCACTCTGTTCCAATTTCGAGTCTTACAATTTGTTATAGTTGGACTTCTGTACATAATTGATTTGATTTATTGATAAATTTTGTATTATTTTCGTGCATTGTTAATTTTACTATGTGTCAAGTTAATTCGTCATGGCGGGCTTTGACCCGCCATCTCATTATTAATGTTAGTCATAAAATAAATGCAAACACCTCTTTCCATAAATACAAAACTAAAAAATTTTAAGAGATGGCAGCCTTTCGACAAGTTCAAAATGACAGCCTGCCATGACGTTTACACAAGGAGATGGCGGGTTACTATACCAGCCATGACGCAATTATTAATCCGATAGCTATCGGATTTTAGAACCCACCTAAACATTACTTTTTATTTTTATTTCTTTCAAACTCTAAGAATTTCTCAATTTGGTCAATTCCAATGCGCTTTGCAATAATTTTCTTGTTTTTATCTAGGATATAAATTACTGGAGTGCTATAAATATCGTATAAATTTCGGAAATTTGTAATGCGGTATTTGTCATATACATTGAGCCAATCAAGTATAACATGTTCATTAATAAATTTTTTCCATTCGGTTGTATCGTTTTGGGTATATACTGCAAACACTTCTATACCTTTATCTCTGATAGATTTATACAATTCGTAAAGTTTAGGTATTTCTTTTTTACAATGTCCGCAACTTGGTTCCCAAAAAATTAAAATAGTGAAATCGGCTTTTATATATTTTAGTTGCTGCCATTTTCCGTTAACATCTTCCATTTTCAAATCGGGAGCTATTTCGCCTAACATATTAGGTTTTATTTTGTTAACCCTCTCTCCCATTTTAGATAAAAGTGTTGAATCTGCCCACCAGCATTCACCCGACAAATAATATTTATCGGCAAGATTTACAAAAACTCTGTCCATGCCCATAATTTGCGAAGTTTCGAAATAATTAGTTATATAAATTACAGTATATTGGAAGAAATACTTGTTTTTTCGTGATAATTCACATACCTTAATAGCTTCTTTTGTAAGTGAATCGGGATGAGTAAGTACAACATTCTTAAAAAACTCTTTCATTTTTGTTTCGATGAATGGAGTACGTAAGAGCCGGTCGTCGCTAAAGTCTATGTTATCCCAATAATGGTCTTTATTGTAAAGATATTGAAATAGTCGTGTAAGTGAATCTCGTTTAGCCATGTTTTCGGGATAATTTGGATTGGGAATATCAACTGGAGTAAGCACATTTAAAATTTTTGCGAGTAACGATGTTGGGTTGTCCTTCTTTATTTTCTCCCAATATGCTTTACGTTCGTTATCAATTGTCAATCCTTTATCCTGCCATATTTTAACAGAATCCTGATTTTTTTGAGCGGTTAATTCTTTTATTTTATCTGACGCAAATCTCATCTGTTTTTCGAGACGAGCCATAGCACGTTGCCAGTCGAAAAACATTTTATTTTCGTCGGAACCTGTAACTTTTATATTTTCGATAAAATTTGAAGTATCAGTTTCAATATTAAACTGCATAGATTTATCAATTAAAAATTCGAAATATTGTTTCCGGAGTGCAGGAATTATTACTACATAAATTCCGCCATCTAACTTTTTTGTTCCCGAAAAAACTCCTATACCATTTTTATCAACTAAAGTTGTGTCATCTGCATATAGTTTATCGGCAAAGCGATGTGCTAAATATAATGTGTCCTTTTCTGGTAAATTTTTTATTTTTACTTTAATTTTATATTCTTGTGAATATAACGTATTAAAAAACAAGGTAAATAAAACTGTGAAGATTAATAATTTTTCAGATGTCATAATTTCTAATTTTTTTACAAAAATACATTTCAATTTTCATTTCTAAACAACAAGACAAAATTTAAAGCATTTGCGTTGCCTTGTTTAACATATTTTAACCTCCCTAAATCTCAAATTCCAAATACCAAGTTCAAAAATCAAAATTACTAAAATCAATAACAATGTATGAGTCCAGTCTAAAAAGGGTTCAAATCGGGAAAGTTAAAAATCAGATTTACCCCTGCACTAAAGGGAGTCTTATTTTCAACATTTTCCCTTTAGGGTTAAGGGTAAAAAATGTTGAAAATCTTTAACTGAATACTTTTTAAATTAGACTCATGTATAAAACAAATAAATCTAAAATCAACAATTATACTAAACCCAAAACTTGTTATATATTTGCAAAGATAAAAATTATAAGATGATAACAGAAAACTATATAAGTAACGAATTTTGCAAGGCAATAAATAATTTGTATTCACAAAACGTTGATATAAAACTAGTACAAGTACAAAAAACAAAAAAAGATTTTAATGGCGATTATACAATAAATGTTTTTCCGTTTTTAAAAATAAGCAAAAAATCACCCGAACAAACTGCAACTGAAATTGGAAACTATTTAAAAGATAGCATTTCAGCAGTTAGTAATTTTGAAGTAATTAAAGGTTTTTTAAATATTAGCTTTTCAAATTCTTTTTGGGTAAACAAACTTAACAACATATCAAATATTGATTCAGAAAACATTGAACATCAAAATATTTTAATCGAATATTCTTCGCCAAACACTAATAAACCACTGCATTTAGGTCATGTACGAAATAATTTAATTGGACATAGTTTAAGTGAGATATTAAAAGCAAACGGGAATAATGTTACAAAAGTTAATTTAGTAAACGACCGCGGAATACATATTTGTAAATCAATGCTGGCATGGCAAAAATGGGGAAACGGAATTACTCCCGAAAAAGCAAATAAAAAGGGCGATAAACTTGTAGGTGATTTTTATGTTTTGTTTGATAAAGAATATAAAAAGCAGGTTGCTGACTTAATATCAAATGGAAAAACAAAAGAAGAAGCCGAGAAAAATGCTGGGCTAATTATTGAAGCTCGCGAGATGCTAAAAAAATGGGAAGCTAACGATAGTGATATTTTTGAACTTTGGAATAAAATGAATGGTTGGGTTTACAGAGGATTTGAGCAAACGTACAATTTGTTAGGGATAACATTTGACAAAACTTATTATGAGTCGCAAACTTATGGACTTGGTAAAGACGCAGTATTAAAAGGCATAACAACTGGCACATTAATAAAAAAAGAAGATAATTCAATTTGTGCCGATTTAACAACTGAAGGTTTAGATGAAAAAATATTATTAAGAAGCGATGGAACTTCGGTTTATATGACTCAAGATATTGGTACAGCAATTATGCGTAAAAAAGAATTTAATGCCGATAAAATGATTTATGTTGTTGGCAACGAGCAAATATACCACTTTCATGCACTTAAGCTTGTTCTTAAAAAATTGGGTTACGAATGGTACAATTCTATTTTTCATCTTTCGTATGGTATGGTTGAGTTACCAGAAGGTAAAATGAAATCACGCGAGGGAACTGTTGTTGATGCAGATGATTTAATACAGGAAATGTTTGATACGGCTAAAACAATTTCGTTAGAACTTGGTAAGTTAGAAGGTCTTACCGAAAAAGAAATAGAACAAATAATTAAAATTGTAGGACTTGGAGCTTTAAAATATTTTATTTTAAAAGTTGACCCTAAAAAAAATATGCTTTTTAACCCTGTCGAATCAATTGATTTTAATGGCAATACAGGTCCATTTATTCAATATACTTATGCCCGAATAAAATCGGTTTTGCGCAAAGCAAACGATTTGGGTTTTGCAGTTAATAAAAGTGTTGGCGAAAACATTGAAATTAATGAAATTGAAAAATCTATTATCAAACAAATTGTAAATTACAATAATATAGTTTCTGATGCTGCAAATGAATTAAACCCTTCTATAATTGCGAATTATATTTATATGCTTGCAAAAGATTATAATTTATTTTATCACGATTACAGTATTTTGAAAGAAGAAAATGAAGAAAAAAGAAATTTTAAACTATTATTAAGCGACATAACAGCAACTAAAATAAAAAATTGCATGAGTTTGTTGGGAATAGATGTGCCTGAAAGGATGTGATAATTATACAATAGTAACACTAATAGTTAAGGGTTTATTTGTTCACTGTTCATTGTTCATTGTTCACTGTTTATTGTTCTTTACGAAATACGAATTGTACGAATTTACGAATATAATATTGTTCATTGTTTATTGTTAAATTGTCTGAACTATGATTTTTAGGATTTAATGATTATAAGATTATTACTGTTCTATTGCAATTCTATTAATTTTTATTTTTTTGTCTTAATACTTTGTACTTAATACTTAATACTTTGTTTATTGTTTTTGGTTTCAGGTTTTGGAATTTGAAATTTGTTATTTGGAACTTGGTGGTTTAAATCATTCTAATTTCGTGCATTCCATAATTTGCAATTCTACCATCAGAATGTTTTAAACGAAGATGACCGTTTGTTTCAACTCCAAGTATTGTTGCTTTGAACATTTCACCGTTTTTTGTAAATGAACTTTCTTTTGCTTTTCTGTATAAAAGTGCATCATAATCTTTGTCAATAAGTTTAAAATCATTTAATTTTAACAATGTGTATCGTGTAAATATTAAGTTTGTTAATAATTTTAAACTTTCATCTAAATTAAATGGTATCTGTGTCATTATTTTTAATGATATTGCATTTGGCAAATCGGCAGGAAACTTTTCTTGATTTAAATTTATACCAATACCAACAACTGAAGCATTAATTTTTTGCCCTAACCAAGTATTTTCGATTAATATTCCGGCAACTTTTTTATTTTCGATACAAATATCATTAGGCCATTTTATGGCTATGTTTGAGCAAAATAAACCAACATAATCAACAACACCAAGCGAAATAACTTTTGATAAATAAAATTGATTTTCGGGCTTTAAAAAAGTTGGCTTAAATATTATTGAGAATGTCAAATTTTTACTAGGTTCGCTGTACCATTTATTTTCATTTTGACCACGCCCGCTAGTTTGATTTTCGACTACAATTATTGTTCCTTCATCTACACTTTGTTTATCTAACATTTCTAATGCTACTGAGTTAGATGAATTTGCTTCTTTTATTTTTATTGTTTCCATTGGTGAATAATTTTATATTTTAACTCTAAACTATAAACTCTAAACTTTTTTTGAACAATGAACAGTAGGCAATGGGGCTGGGGATTGAGGACTGTGGACTGAAGACTGTGAACTGAAGACTGTGAACAAACCTTAAACTAAACAAGGTAATTCGATAATAAATGTTGTGCCAACTCCAATTTGAGTTTCGTAACTAATGTTACCACCCATTCCTTCGACCATATTTTTTACCATAGCTAACCCCAAACCCATCCCACTTGTTTTAGTTGTAAAATTAGGAATAAAAAGTTTCAATTTTACATCATCAGAAATTCCAGTACCATTATCTTCAATTTTAACTATTGCTTTATTATTTTTAACAAAAGTATCAATTTTAACATATCCTCGTTTTTCGGCTGGAATTGCCTGAATAGCATTTTTTATAAGATTAGTAAATACTCTTATTAATTGTTCCTTATCTACGTTTACAATAATATTATTAAAATTGTTATTATTAAAAACAATTTGCACATTTTTACTTTGTTTATAAAGCTCGGTTATTGATTTTATTTTCTCGACAATATTAACCCTTTCAATAGTTGGTGATGGCAAACGGGCAAATGACGAAAATTCTGATGCGATTACCGAAAGTGTATCAATTTGTTCGATTAATGTTTTAGTCATTTTTTCGACTAATAGTTCCCAGCCCGGCGTTTTATCGTTAAAAGACCGTAATAAATATTGAACGCTGAGTTTCATTGGAGTAAGCGGATTTTTAATTTCGTGTGCAATTTGTTTTGCCATTTCGCGCCATGCAGTTTCGCGTTCGGAACGTGCAAGCAATTCAGCTGACTTTGATAATTCTACAAGCATTTTGTTATAATCGTTTACCAACATTCCGATTTCATCGTTTCTTTTATAATAAATTGGTTCGTTTTTCTTTCCCAACTCAATTTCCCTTAATTTTCTTTGTAATAAAATTATTGGTCGGGTTAAACCATTAGTTATAAAAAAAGTAATAAGCATTGCCATTAAAATTAATATCAAATAAATATTAATTAATGTTGTTGCAAATGTTGAAATTTCACGAGTAAGTGCATTTTGTTGAGTAAAAAAAGGTAAATTCAAATATGCGATAATCTTCCCATCAGAGTTATTATAAGGCACATAAGCCGATAAATATTTTAAATTACCAATATGTTCTTCTAAAACAATTTCGGATTTGCTCTGATAATTAATATTATAAAAAGCCTCTGGATTCATTAAACCACCCACAAACCCTTTTTCAAATACTTCGGGGCGAGATGTAGCGTATAAAGTTCCATCTTTACTATATAAATTAATATCGGAATAAAAAACGTTAGAAAATTTAATAAGTAACGATGTTACAAAATCTTTTTGTTGTTCAGCAAATACATTCTGTTCAGATACTTTATTATTTAATTCAATAATAATTGACTGCATTTTTTCCGAAATGTTCTCATAATTTTTCTTTTCGTACTTGTTAATTATATAATACACAGTTACAGTTCCAATAAGAAAAAACGAAAGTATTAATACAGAAATAAATGATATTAAAATACGTGAACGGATATTCAAATTTAAATTAAAGTGTAGAATGTTATATGTATTTTTACAAATTAAATAAACAACATACAACATTATTAAAAAGACTAATAAATACGAAAATGTTATAATTATATCATAAAAGTTGGTTGCCAAAACACTAAGTACAATTATTGTGTTTTTATCTGGCTTATAATATAGATGCTCATAATCATCAAAAGTTTTCAAATAAAATTCATTGTTAGAATTATTATTAGAATTTATATTAATCCGATAATCATAAATTCCATTTCGTGTTAGCAATTTACCATTTCTATATTTAGCATAGCTATATTTTTTCTCAAGATTTGCATCATTAATTTTTTTATCTAAAAGTAACTCGGGATAACCCAAAACCTGATTTAACAAACGGGAATCGAGTTCAATAAAAATACGGGTAGTTATTGAGTCTAAAGTTTTGTTTTTTAATTCGAGGATTCCTAAATAACCTATCCTGCCATTATTATTTTCAACAAAATAAAAGTTAGTGTTTGGTATTTGTACACTTCGTTTTTTAACAATGTTTTCAAAATATTCAAAACAGCCATACAACTCACCTGTTTCAGATATTTTAAGATTATCTGATGATGTACATATTGTTGTCTGAATATCGTATTTAGTCCAAAAACCATAAAAATAATTTTCACGTAAGTATTGAAGAAGTTCGTATTTTTTATCAGGCGATTTTTTAGCAAGTTCTGTAATAATTAAATCAGATGAAATTTTCTTTTGCAAATCATCTAAAAGAGTTTCTGCTATTAAATCACGTTCGGTTGATAAGCCAACTGAAATTACTTTTCGGGTATTAAACGATTTTATTTGCTCGAAATGCAATGTAAATACTGTTAAATAAGATGTTGTTATTAATATTATAAGAATTATAAAATAAAAATTAATTTTTTTGAAATAAAAACTATTTGTAATAAAAACTATGAAAACCAATACATTAAACAATAAAGAGTATAATTCAACATTATCAACAAAAATAAACAGTAAAACAAATAACAACAATTCGGTAATAATATAAGAAATGATAAGAGTATTAAAAGAAAACCATTGATATAAAATGCCGATAATTTTGTATAAAAACAAAGAACAAGATATAATAAGTAAAATAAATATTAAAAATGCAATTAAGGTATTATAATTTGTATCTAAAATATTGTAGATTTGGAATGTAATAGTAGAATCAAGAATTAAACTTTTAGAAATCATTAAAATAACAACAGATAAAACTGAATTAAATAAAACACCTGAAACTAAAAAAATTATACGATTCGATTTTTTAATTAAATTATTAATATTGAAATATTTATAAAACAAATACGCAACAATAAAGAATAAAACAGAATCAATTAGCAAATCGCCCAATGAAGGAAAAACTGTTGATGATGCATAATCGCCTGGGTTAAATAAACTTGATAAATAAATTAAATGAGGGAAATTAAAATACATCATTAATAACCTTAAAACAAATATTGAGAGAAATGTTGAAAATAATATAATATTAAGATGTTTTTTAGTATGTTTAAACATTTTATATGTTCCATTAAATAAAAACAAAAGTGCTAAAACATAAAAAAATAGTGGTAACCAACCATGCGACTCATTAATATTTTGGCTATGTACAGGAACTAACGAAAATAAAAAATTTCCATTATTATCTGTGATTTGAAAAGCTGACTGTTGTGGGATTTTTGAAATATCAAAATCACTTTCTATTTCAAATTTTGAGTTAAATTTATTTTTCAAATAATTATTCTCAACAGGAAACTCATTCTTTATTATAACAAATCCTACAATTTTAATACTGTCAATTGTTTTCTGGTCATACAACACCCAAGTATTATTAATAAATGAAATTGGCTGAAGCGTGTCGTCGTTACATTCCCAATCATTTACAATAAAAGAATTATCGCTCCAATAAACAATTTTGTTTTTATTGTAAACAACTATACATAACCCTGAATTATTTAATTCAGAAGAGTATTTTTTAAAAGCTTCGGGTAAAAATTTATTTAACCCGTTGGTTTTAATTTTAAAAGCAAAATCGTTTAAAACGATGTTTAATTCATTACGTTGTAATTCTAATTTTTGAGAGAAAGCAGTTGTTTCAATATTGTTAATATTTGTATGAGAAATGAAATATTCAGTTGAAGTACCGACAATTAACGCAATTATTGAGGTTATAAGCCAAAATTTAAAACTGTAGTTTTTCATTAATGAGTCTAATATAAAAAGGTAATAGGCAAAATTAAAGGTTTATTTACACATTCCTAAATGTTATATAATAAACGGTGTAAATTTATACATTTTTATTACAAGTCTCAAGTCCCAAATTTCAAATCCCAAACCCCAAGAGATTTGTACATTCCTTTCTGGCATTTGGAATTTGAGGCTTGGAATTTTGGACTTTTAAAATAGTGCTTTTTATCCCGTTTTAAGTATAGTTTATTTTTATAGAATATATCTGGAATCTGAGATTTGTTTATCTGCTTATAATTAACTTGTAATTGCTACTTGTTTTTTGATTTGTTATTTTCGTCAAATAAATACCTTGCGGAATTATAGAAATATCTATTTGTTCATTACTTTCTGTTATTTGGTTTGTTAATAATAATCTGCCTTGCATATCGTAAATTTGAATATTGAAATCAGAAGTTGATTTATCATTAATATCAATGTAAATTAAATTATTTGCAGGGTTGGGGTAAATGTTAATTCCTGTTTCAAAAATAGTTAAACCAACATTTAATAATGTATCTACAAGTAACGAATCACAGATGTATGGTGTACCCCATATAGTTCCATTAACATTATAAAAGTTGTAACTTAATATGTCTTGGTCTCCATAAAAACCATAGTTGGTATATGTTGTGCCAAGGTTATAGTTGAAATAAATGTAATTCCAACCTTCAACCAATACAGGGGAAAGAGTATCATTTATTCCATGAAATATGATATCTGGTTGTACGCCATTACTGTCTATTTTATTATAAAACCCATAAAAGCTTCCATCAAATATTGGTTCAAGAGGCAACTTATCAAATTCCCCTTTTAATGGATATTTTTCTGTGAGTGTATCATGATTTGTTATAAACTGTGGAGTACTTGGATAATATTGTTGCTTACGCCAAAAACATCTATCAATAGAAAAAGTAACAGTATCATGTAAAAAGTTTTCGGTTCTTGTCAGGTATTTATTAATTGTTTTTTCATTTACAATCGTGTAATTACTTGGAGGTAATGGTAAATAATAATTTCTTAATAATTGAATTTCATCGCCAACATTCATGCTATAAACGTCTGAAAGTGTAATGTTTTGCCAACCAGTTATTGGATTTGAAATTCCAATAATTTCTAATTCGTTTGAAGTAGGGTAATAACCTGTAGGACTTGCATCAAAAGGAAATTCGTAAAAATTTATTATTTTACTAAAACCGTAATTTTTACTTAATTTTAAAGTGATTGAATTTAATAAATTACTGATATTACTTCCACCATTGTCTTTAACTTGTAACGAAATTGTTTTTATACTATCACTTATACCAATGAAAGTTTCATTTGTAAAAGCTGAAATTGTAGCTTCAACATAATTTCCATTTAAAAAAGTAAACATTATCCACGATTCGTTAAACTGTGCATTTGTTTTAATGAAAATCGTATCAATTTCTTTATTGAAAAATAAATTCATTCCATTTCCACAATCAACCATTTTTTTCCCAATCCAAGAAGCTCCTTTTGTAGTGAATGATTCGTTATTTATTGGCCTTATCATGCAAAACGAATAATAATCAGTACTATCACTATGAGTTTTTATTGAATCAATGCGAATAGGACTAACGCTAATATCACCTGTTGCATAAAAATAGGAAACCGCATTAGGTTTTATTGATAAATAGTTTTGAGAAAATGAATTTAAAAAAACAGAAAAAATTAAAATAATAATTAATTGATATTTCATATTTATTTAATTTGAGTATTGTAAAATTATAAAAAATATTTATATTTGCTGAAATCAATTTGAATTAAATTTCAATTGATAAATTAATAACTCAAAAAAAAAAAAAATGAAAAAAAAATTATTGTTTATTTTAGCAGTAGCATTAATTGCTACAAATTCGTTTTCTCAAAAGCTTGATAAATTCACAACCGATTTGGGAAAAAAATCAGTAATGGGTAAAGAAGTTAGAGTTCCTTACACTGATTTAATTAGTTATTATGGTTACATTGCCCAGGGTGCAAAACCTGACGAAATGCGTGATGGTAAAAAATTTTACTACCTTTATTTATGGATTTCAGTTGCAGCTCCAGAAGTTGGAGTAAGAATGATTTCACCGGTTCCTGATAAAATGGTTCCCGAAGAAACTGATTTCAAAGGTTCCGATTACGACCAAAACAAAACCGATAAAACAAGTTATTTTGATACATGGATTACACTTGAAAAAGCTTCAGGAATTACAAGTATCGAAGAAATATCAAGCAAAGCATCTGGTGCAAAATGGAATTCGTACGAACAAAACGATGACAGCGGTGAAATGCCAGCTCAGCCATCCGGTAGCAAATACAATTCACTTATGCGTATAACAAGTAGCACAAGCGACCCTTTAAAATCGTTGACAATAGGATTATATCGTATTGGTTTTACAACTTATAAAACAGGCGAAGTTCAGGGAAGTTTTCTTGCTCAGGTTGGTTCACCTGTTAAAATTCCCGGAGTTATGATTGCAAAAGACATTGAAACTTTAGTTAAAATGTTAACCGAAAAAAAATAATATTCAAAATATTTTTTATTTAATGGGAGCTTTGCTCCCATTTTTTTTTAATTAATAATCAATATTTATAATTTATCTAAATAAGAATTATTTTGTAATTTTGTAATATTTAATCCTTAAAGATAATTATGAATAAATTCGATTATTTAGGTGATGTGCAATATATTGATGAACTTTACGCTGATTATTTAAAGAACCCTGAAAACATTGACGAAAGTTGGAAAAAATTCTTTCAGGGTTATGAATTTGCCCGAACCAACTTTAAACAAACAAATGCTGGCTCCGAAATTCTTTCCGATGAATTTAAAGTTTTAAATCTTATTAATGCTTACCGTAAACGTGGTCATCTTTTTACTAAAACCAATCCGGTACACCCACGCCGCCAATATTTATCAACTTTAGAAATCAAAAATTTTAATTTATCGGAAGCCGACCTCAATAAAACTTTTCATGCAGGCAACGAAATAGGAATTGGCAATTCAACATTAAGTACAATTATTGAACACCTCGAACAAACATATTGTCAATCAGTTGGAGCCGAGTTCGTTTATATTCGTCAACCCGAAATTGTTGACTGGCTCACAAAAAGAATGGAATTAACAAAGAACAAAATAAATTTTAACAAAGAGCAGAAATCAGATATTTTTAAAATTCTTCTTAAAACTGTTGGTTTTGAGCAATTTTTGCATAAAAAATTTGTAGGTCAAAAAAGATTTTCTCTCGAAGGTGCCGAAGCTCTTATCCCTGCTCTTGGATATGCTGTTGAGCATGGTGTTGAAATGGGTATTAAAGAATTTATTATTGGTAATTCGCATCGCGGACGATTAAATGTTCTGGCAAATGTTTTTAAGAAACCATTTCACAGCATTTTCTCCGAATATATTGGGAAATCTTACGACGATGAAAATATTTTGGGCGATGTAAAATATCATTTAGGCTACGATACAATAATAAAATCGAGAAGTGGCAAAGAAATGTTTTTAGCGTTGTTACCAAACCCATCGCACCTCGAAACCGTTGGTCCTGTTACTCAAGGACTTGCACGTGCCCGAATCGAAAATGAATATAATGGTGATTTTAATAAGGTTTGCCCAATTGTTATTCATGGCGATGCTGCTATAGCTGCACAAGGAGTTGTTTACGAAACAATTCAGATGTCGCAACTTGAAGGATATAAAACTGGTGGCACTTTACACTTTGTTGTAAACAATCAGGTAGGTTTCACAACAAATTACATTGATGCCCGTTCAAGTACATATTGTACTGATATTGCAAAGGTTACATTGTCGCCAGTATTTCATGTAAACGGCGATGATGTTGAGGCAGTTTTATATACAATTCAATTAGCACTCGAATACCGCGAAAAATTTCATTCCGATGTTTTTATTGATTTGCTTTGTTACAGAAAATACGGTCATAACGAAGGCGATGAACCACGTTTTACACAACTAATTCTTTATAAAGAAATTGCATCTCACCCAAACGTCAGAGATATTTATTCGAAATATTTAATTGGAACCGGATTGCTTACACAAGAAGATGTTACACAAAAATTACAATCATTTAACAATAAACTTGATGAACAATTAGAAATTTCAAAACAAAGTGAAAAAGTTGAAATAAAACATTTCTTACACGAAAAGTGGGCTAATTACAGGTATGCAAATGAAAATGATTTTTTAAATTCTCCGCAAACATGTGTAAACTATCAAAAATTAATAAATTTATCTGAGAAAATAAATTATCTGCCAAAAGAAAAAAAGTTTTTTAACAAAATAGAAAAGATTGTAAATGACAGGAAAAACCTTATTTCAGAAAATAAAGTTGACTGGGCTTTAGCAGAATTATTAGCTTATGCAAGTTTGGTTAACGAAAATTATCCTGTAAGAATAAGCGGACAAGACTCTGAACGTGGCACATTTAGCCACCGTCATTCAACTTTTCATGTTGATGATACTGATGAAAAATGGTGTCCGCTTAAAAATATATCTCCAGAACAAGCTGTATTTCAAATTTATAATTCATTACTTTCTGAATATGCTGTATTGGGTTTTGAGTACGGTTACGCGATTGGAACTCCAAACGGGTTAACTGTTTGGGAAGCTCAATTTGGTGATTTTCATAATGTTGCACAAGTAATTATTGACCAATATTTAAGTTCTGCCGAAGATAAGTGGGGATTAATGAATGGATTGGTTTTGTTTCTCCCGCATGGATTTGAAGGGCAGGGACCGGAACACTCGAGTGCAAGAATTGAAAGATTTTTAGTTTTAGCAGCAAATAACAATGTGCAAATTGTAAATTGTTCAACTCCTGCTAACATATTTCATGTGCTTCGCAGGCAGATACTTACTGATTATCGAAAACCTTTAATAATTTTTACACCAAAAAGTTTACTTCGTCATCCTTTATGTATTTCTAACATTAATGAGCTTTCTGAAGGTTGTTTTAATGAGGTAATTGATGATATTGCTGACGATAAAAATCCTATAAATCAATTAATAATTTGCAGTGGCAAAGTTTATTACGAAATATTAATTGAAAAGCAAAGAATTAACGACAGTCAAACTGCAATTATACGTTTAGAGCAATTTTATCCTTTTCCATTGCAAAAATTAAAAAATATTATATCTCAATATTCTAATTCTCAACGAACTATCTGGGTTCAGGAAGAACCTGCCAATATGGGAGCTTGGCCCTTTATTAAAACTCATTTCGAAGAATTAAACTTTTCAGCAGTTTGCCGTCCCGAGAGTGGCAGTCCGGCTTCGGGTTTGTTAGAAGTTCATAAATTGCGTCAGCAAAAAATATTAGATAGAGTTTTTAAGCGTTGTAATTGCGAAAATTCTGATGTATATTGCACAATGAGTTGTACAAAAGACATATTTTCAAATAAATTAGTATAAAATATTATTAAATTGCTATAAACTTTAGATTAAAAATAATCATTAAATTGCCACGACCTTCAGGTCGTGGAATATAAAAATAAAAAATCTGGCTTTAGCCAAAACAATATTATGTCATACACTAAAGCAAAGAAAGTATTTATATTTATACTTAATATAATGAGTTTCTGAAATTACATGGATTTTCGAATAAAAGTTTTGGCTAAAGCCAATGTTCATTTTTCACAATTACCACGACCTAAAGGTCGTGGCAATTAAAATTTAATTATAAGAATCTCTAATAAAGAATAATTAGTCGTCCCTTAAAAACCCCGCAACGCACTTATTAACAAATAGTTGTTGATAACTTTTCTTGTTTATAATTGCAAGGTTTTGTAAATTTAAGTCATAAACCTTGCATATTTTTATGATAAAAAAAGAAGTAAAACAGCAACAAAGAAGTTTATTTTTAAGTTTAAGTGATATGCTTAATCAAAA